>LFEF01007977.1_pt1 | contig 22698 bp, 21 predicted proteins | sample 619371 | NCBI WGS metagenome assembly LFEF01 (sample SAMN03014291, study PRJNA259931) | freshwater metagenome | biome: lake; feature: waterbloom | place: China: Taihu Lake | collected 2006-08 | depth 0 m m
CGTGGCGCTGGCCCGGGCGCTGGTGAACAAGCCGAAGGTGCTGCTGCTCGACGAGCCGCTCGGCGCGTTGGACTTGAAGCTGCGCGAACAGATGCAGGAGGAGCTGAAAAGCCTGCAGCGCTCGCTCGGCATCACCTTCGTCTTCGTCACCCATGACCAGGGCGAGGCGCTCTCCATGGCCGACCGTGTCGCCGTCTTCAATGACGGCAGGATCGTTCAGGCCGGCACGCCCTTCGAAATCTACAATCGTCCCCGCACCCGCTTCGTTGCCGATTTCGTCGGCTCCTCCAATGTCATCGCACCTGCGGCGATGAAGGCACTGGGCGGCGAGGCCCGCTGGACGAGCCTGCGCCCCGAAGCAATCCGCATCGTCTCCGAAGTTGGCGTCGAGGCGACCGTGCGCTCGACCAGCTTCCTCGGCGCCTCGACCAAGCTCTTTGTCGAAACGGCAGTGGCAGCCCTCACCGTCTCGCTGCCCGCCGGCCAACCGGCACCGCAGAGCGGCGAAAGCATCCGCCTCGCCTGGTCGCCCTCTGACCTGCATTACATGGAGGAGGCCGCATGACGGCGATCTCCGCACCCGCCATTACCCCTGGCCGTCAGGGCCTGATGGGGCGGCTCTCGGATCTGTTCTGGCGGCGTCCCAACCTGCTGCTGGTTCTGATGCTGGTGCCGCCCCTGCTCTGGCTCGGCATCATCTATGTCGGCTCGCTCTTCGCGCTCCTCCTGCAGAGCTTCTTTTCGATCGATGAATTCTCCGGCCTGATCAATTACGAGTTCACGCTCGCCACCTATGGCCAGCTACTGCAGCCCGCCAATTTCGACATCATCCTGCGCACGCTTCTGATGTCGGCGGCTGTCACGCTGGTATCCGCAGTGATCGCCTTCCCGATCGCCTATTACGCCGCGCGTTATGCCAAGGGTCGCTGGAAGGCAGTCTTCTATCTCGGCATCATGCTGCCGCTCTGGTCGAGCTATCTCGTCAAGGTCTATGCCTGGAAGCTGATCCTCGCCAAGGAAGGCATCTTGACCTGGGTCTTCGAGAAGATGCACCTGACCTGGCTGCTCGACGGGATCCTGGCCATCCCGGTGATCGGTGGCAATTCGCTGTCGATCAGCTATCTCGGCACCTTCATCGTCTTCGTTTATGTCTGGCTGCCCTTCATGATCCTGCCGATCCAGGCAGCACTCGAACGTGTGCCCGGCAACCTGATCGAAGCCTCGGGCGATCTCGGCGCCGACAGCCGCCAGACATTCCGCCATGTACTCTTTCCGCTCGCCCTGCCCGGCATCGTCGCCGGCTCGATCTTCACCTTCTCGCTGACCATGGGCGATTACATCATTCCGCAAATCGTCGGCACCTCGCGCCTTTTCATCGGCCAGGCCGTCTATGCCCAGCAGGGCACCGCCGGCAACATCCCGCTTGCTGCCGCCTTCTCGGTCGTGCCGATCGTCATCATGGGCATCTATCTGACCATCGCCAAACGCATGGGGGCATTCGATGCGCTCTGACCGCTCCCAATCCGCAGGCCTGCCCCTCAAGATCGCAGCCGGCCTCGGCCTTGCCTTCCTGCATCTGCCGATCCTCTTGATCTTCGTCTATGCCTTCACGACGGAGGAAAAGAGCTTCCAGTGGCCGCCGCCGGGCTTCACCACCAAATGGTTTGCCGTCGCCTGGAACCGCCCCGACATCTGGGAGGCGCTCTGGCTCTCGGTCAAGGTCGCCAGCATCGCCACCGTAATTGCGCTGGTGCTCGGCACGCTTGCCGCCGCCGCCGTTGCCCGCACCAAGTTCTTTGGCCGCGAAGTCATCTCGCTGCTCGTCATCCTGCCCATCGCGTTGCCCGGCATCATCACCGGCATTGCTCTGCGCTCGGCCTTTTCGCTGGCAGATATCCCCTTCACCTTCTGGACGATCATCCTCGGCCACGCGACCTTTTGCGTCGTCGTTGTCTACAACAATGCGGTGGCCCGCTTCCGCCGCACCTCCGGATCGCTGATCGAGGCCTCGATGGATCTCGGCGCAGACGGTTTCCAGACCTTCCGCTATGTGATCCTGCCAAACATTGCGACAGCGCTTCTGGCCGGTGGCATGCTCGCCTTCGCGCTCTCCTTCGACGAGGTCATCGTCACCACCTTCACAGCCGGGCAGCAATCGACGCTGCCGATCTGGATGCTGGAGGAACTGATCCGCCCACGCCAGCGCCCGGTCACCAATGTGGTCGCGATGGTTGTCGTGATCGTCACTTTCCTGCCGATCCTGGCAGCCTATTATCTGACCCGCGATACCGACCAGATCGCAGGCAGCGGCAAATGATGAACCACCGAACCCGTGCGGCCTTCACCGCCGGTGTCGCAATTGAAGTCTGACAAAAGGGAGAACGACATGGACACCCAGATGCTGATCGGCGCCAAGTTCGAAGCCGGCACAGAGACGGACGAAAAGATCCTGAACCCCAAAACCGGCGACGTCATCGTCGATCTCCCCGAGGCCTCGCTCGCCCAGGTCGAGGAAGCCGTGGACGCCGCCGAAGGCGCCTTTGTCTCCTGGTCGCAGACAACGCCCGGCCAGCGCGCCGGCTATCTGCTGGCGATCGCCGATGCGATCGAGAAGGACGCCGCCGGATTCGCCGCACTGGAAAGCCTGAACTGCGGCAAACCGATCAATGCCGTGCTGAACGATGAAATCCCGGCGATCGTCGACTGCTACCGCTTCTTCGCCGGCGCGATCCGCACGCTTCAGGCCCCCGTCTCGGGCGAATATCTGCCGGGCTTCACCTCGATGATCCGCCGCGATGCCGTCGGCGTCATCGGCTCCATCGCGCCCTGGAACTACCCGCTGATGATGATGGCCTGGAAGCTCGCACCGGCACTTGCCGGCGGCAACACCGTGGTCTTCAAGCCGTCGGAACAGACCCCACTGACGGCACTGAAGCTCGCCAAGGTCATGGCCGACATCCTGCCCGAAGGCGTGGTCAATGTCGTGCTCGGGCGCGGCGAAAGCGTCGGCAATGCGCTGATCAACCACCCGAAGATCGCGATGGTCTCGATTACTGGCGATATCGCAACGGGTAAGAAGGTGCTGACGGCGGCGGCCAAGACCGTGAAGCGCACGCATCTCGAACTCGGCGGCAAGGCCCCGGTCATCGTGCATGACGATGCCGATATCGACGCCGTCGTCTCGGCAATCCGCACCTTCGGCTATTACAATGCCGGCCAGGACTGCACCGCCGCCTGCCGCATCTACGCGAGCGACAAGATCTATGACCGTTTCGTTGCCGATCTCGCAAGCGCCGTCTCGACCATCAAGTTCAACCAGCCCGACGACGCCGAAAACGAGATCGGCCCGCTGATCTCCAAGCGCCAGCGCGACCGCGTCGAAAGCTTCGTGACCCGGGCTGCCGAACACAAGCACATGGAAGTCGTGACCGGCGGCAAGCTCGGCTCCGACAAGGGCTTCTTCTACACCCCGACCGTCATTGCCGGCGCAACGCAAGACGACGAAATTGTCCGCCGCGAAGTCTTCGGGCCCGTCGTCTCCGTCACTCGCTTCACCGAAGCCGAACAGGCCGTCGCCTGGGCCAATGACAGCGACTACGGCCTTGCCTCTTCCGTCTGGACCAAGGACATCTCCCGCGCCATGCAGACCGCCGCCAAGCTGCGCTATGGCTGCACCTGGATCAACACCCATTTCATGCTCTGCAACGAGATGCCCCATGGCGGCATGAAGCAGTCGGGTTATGGCAAGGACATGTCTCTCTACGCACTGGAAGACTACACCGCCGTGCGCCATGTCATGATCGCCCATTGAGCGCATGACCCTTCGAACCCTGAGCCAGGCATGACAAATGCCTGGCTTACTTTGCGCGTGAAGCCGCGTTTACCCTGACGGATCAAACCGGTGGCACCCCGCACGTCTCCTTCGTATCATGATGCGGAAAAAGGAGAGCGAGATGCGCGGCACCCGAACGGATGAAAGACAGACAAGGCCGAAGACCACCGTCGTGGTCACAGTCCTGATGTCCGTGATGCCGTTCCTTGTCACGCCTGCCACCGCCCAGCAGCCGCAGGTCATCCCTGCGCCTGACATCGGTGGCGGCGGCCTTATGACGGATAGCTATCTCTGGCATGTCAGGGGCCTGCCGCCCGGCCAGCGCCTTCCCGTCTATTCCGGTGCCGGCCCCAATTTCCGCATCATCCACGCGCTCGACGAGGGCACGCCGATCGAGCGCCTGTCCTGCAGGGATAGCCGCGGCGGCTATTGGTGCCGTGTCGCGACCGTCGATCTGCCGCGCATTTCCGGCTGGGTGGATGGGCGCTTCCTGCTCGAAGAACCAGGCTTCGCGCCGCCGGACGATCTGCGCAACCCGAGCTTCGAGCCCGAGATCGACATCGAGATCGACCCTTTCCCGAGGCCGAGAACACCCTGAGCACCCCGTGGCGCCTGAGAGCTTTGGGCCGCCGGCCGTTTCCGCTACACGTCAAAGCGAAAGGCCCCATTCGGGGCCTTCCTGGAGCACATTTCCGTATAAGCCGTCAGCCGCTGGTCAGATTGCCTGATAGGCAGCAATCACGATCGCAACCTGCGCGTTGCTCATCGACTGGATCTGCGCTTCGGTCAGCGCGCGGATCTGGGCGGTCGTGAGATCATCGAGATCTGATGTCGAGAGACCGGCAATTGCACTCGTCTTGATGGCAGCAATGTCTGCCGTCGAGAAAAGCAGCAGATCCGCAACGTCAAGAGCACTGATTGCCGCCGAGTTGAGAGCACCGACCTGTGCGGGCGTGAGCGCCTCGATCTGGGCGCTCGTCATGGCGGCGAGTTGGTCGGTGGAGAGCCCACCTATGACCCCCGAGCTGAGCGATGCCACCTGGCTGGTATTCAAGGCACTGATGCTGGCGGTCGAGAGGCTGCGAATTTGCGTCGACGTCATCGCCGCGAACTGCCCGCTCGACAGGCTGGCGATCTGGCTCGATGTCAATGCCCCGACCTGAGCCGTCGTCAGCGCCTTGACCTGTGCGGTGGTCAGTCCGGCAAGCTGTGCGGTTTCGAGCGCTGCGATGCTGGCGGTAGACAGTCCGATGATCGCACGGGAACTGATGGCGGCGATATCATTGGAATCCAGCGCATCCAGATCTTCCGTCGTGAGCCCCGCTATGGCCGCGCTGGACAGCAGTGCCATCTGGCCCGAGGTCAAAGAGCCGATCTGATCCGAAGACAGAGCCGCGATCTGGGCCGAGTCGAGGCCGGCAAAGGCGCGGGTGTTGATGGCAGCCACCTGGCCAGTGGAGAGCGACGCAAAGGCAGCCGTTGAAATCGCCTTCAGCTGAGCACTGCTCAATGCGTTGATGGCCAGGGTCGACAGCGCGTCAAAGTGGTCGCTGGTCAGGCTGGCGATCTGCGCCGTTGTCAGCGCGGAGGCCTGGGCGGAGGTCAGCCCCGGCACTTGGGTCGTGTCGAGCGTTGCAAAGGCGGATGGCGTGATGGATGCTATCGTGCGCGTGCTCAAGACCGCAAGTTCGGAAGAGTTCAGCGTATCGAGTTGGTCGGTGCTCAACAGCGCGGTGCCGATCGCTGCCAGCTGCAACGTCGACAGGGCCGCAAATTCTGCACTTCCGACCGCAGCCCACATATCGCTCCCGAGGGCTGCGATGGCGCGGGTATTCAGGGATTGCATCTGGCCGCTCGACAGGGAACCGAACTGCTGGGTCGTCAACGATCGGATCTGGGCGCTGGTGAGGCCGGCAATGGCTGCCGAAGAGAGCCCGTCGATCTGGCTGCTGCTCAGAACATCCAGTTGCGCCGTCGTGAGTGCGGCGACCTGAGCGCTGGTGAGGCCTGCAATCTGATCAGACGTCATCGCTGCGATGGCATTGGTCGACAGCGCGACGATGGCGCGAGACGACAGGCTGGCGATTTCGGCAGAGGTGAAGGTACCGATAGCGCCGGGCGTCAGGGCACCGATCGCAGCCGAACTCAGTGCGGCGAGTTGCGTGCTCGTCAAGGCGTCGAATGCCGCTGTGGTGAGGGCAGACACCTGCTGGGATTTCAGCGCCGCGATACCGCGGGTGCTGATTGCCCGGATCTGCACCGTATCAAGCGAGGCAATCGCGTCGCTCGAAAGTGCCGCGATCTGGCTCGACGAAAGCACGGCAACCTGGGTGGAGGTCAGTCCATCAAGCTGACCGCTGTTGAGCGATCCGATGACGGCAGTCGAAAGACCGGCGATCTGGGCAGTGGTGAGCCCCATGATCTGGGAGGATGTCAGAGCAGCGAATGCCCCGGACGTCAGTCCGGCGAGCGAACGCGACTGCAATGCGGCCATGTCGGCGGAATCGAAAGTGGCGATATCGTCGGAACCGAGCCCCGCCACCGAACTGGAGCCGAGTGCCGCGATCTGCGCAGACGAGAGCGCCGCAATCTGCGCCGAGGTCATGGCAGCCACCTGCGCGGAACTCAGTGCTGCGATGGCTCGCGTATTCATGGCAGCGATCAGGCCGGTGGAAAGACCGCCGATAACGGCGGTGGAAATGCCGCGAATGGCGCTGGAGGGCAGAGCTGCAAATTCGGCAGTGGTAAACGCTTCCAGGTCTGCGGACGATAGAGCCGCGATGTCGCTGGATGAAAGCGCGGCGATCTGCGCGGACGTCAGCGCGGCGATTTGGTCGCTGGTCATCGCATCGAGTTGCGCGCTGGTGAGCGCTCCGACTGCCCGGCTGCTCAAGGCTGCGATCTGTTCGGTCGAAAGCGTGACGATGTTGGCGGTGCCGAGTGCAACGACCTGGGCGGAGCTCAACGCCCCGATCTGAGCCGGGGTCAGCCCATCAATCTGGTTGCTGTTGAGGGCCGCCACCTGGGCCGTCGTCAGGCTACCGATCTGCTTGGTGGACAGGGCCGTCAGCTGACTTGAAAGAAGACTTCCAAGCTGCACCGTCGTCAGTGCCTGCAGCGCTCGGGAATTCAGCGCGGCAATCTTGGTCGAGGTAAAGTTTGCCAGATCGTCGGTACCCAGTCCCGCCACAGCGCCTGACGACAGCGCCGCCAGCTGCAAGGTCGAGAGAGCGGCCACCTGGCTGCTGTCAAGCGCAGCAACCTGGGCCGAATTGAGAATCCCGACAACCTTTGTCGAAAGACCAGCGATCTGCCCGGTGCTGAGCGAAAGCAGCGTGCCGGAGTTGAGCGCACTGATCTGGATGCTCGAAAGCCCCGCAAGCTGGGCATTGCTCAAGCCATCGACCTGGTCCGACGTCAGCGACGCGATCTGGGCCGTGGTCAATGCGGCGATCTTGGCGGAGCTCAAGGCGGCAAGCTGGGAAGAACTCAGCGAGGCGAAGACGTCGACCGGCAGGGCAGCCAGAGACCGCGTTGCGATGGCTGCGACATCTTCGGCGGACAGTACATCGATGTCATCAGCGCCAAGCCCCTTGATCGCCGACGTACTTAGCGCCGCCAGCTGCCCGGTCGTCAGAGCGCCGACCTGCTCGGTCGTCAAGACAGCAACCTGCGCCGACGAGAGCCCGCCGAGCGCGTTGCTCTTAAGCCCGACAATCTGACCGGTCGTGAAGGACGCGAGGTTCGCAGTGCTCAACACCGAGACCTGCCGCGATGTGAGCGCCGAAAGCTGCAGGGCGGAAAGACCATCGATCTGGTTTGTGGTCAGGCCTGCAATCACGGACGTGGGCAGCGCAGCAATCTGGGCGGTTGTCAGACCGGAGAGCTGGCTACTGGTGAGAGCGGCGAAATTCTGAGCCGACATGCCGGCGATGACGCGGGCGGACAGAACGGAAAGCTCGGCGGCGCTCAGCGTCGCGATGTCATCGGTGCCGAGACCGGCAAACGCCAGACTGGTGAGCGCATTGAGCTGCGACGTCGTCAGGGCATTAAACTGGTCCGCCGAAAGCGCGGCAATCTGGGTGGACGTGAACGCAACAAGCTGGCGGCTCTGAAGCCCCGCGAGCTTGGCACTATCGACCACAGCAAGTTGCTCGACCGTCAGACCTCGCACCCCCACGGCCGAAAAGGCGGCCAGCTGGTTTGCGGAAAGAACATCGAAATCAATCGTCTCGATAGCGGCGACTTGCGTGGCCGAGAGGGCGGCGATCTGGGCAGAACTGAGAACACTGACGTCTTCAGTGGTAAGAGCCGCGATTGCCGACGCGTCGAGCGTCTTGATCTGACTGATGCTCAATGAAGGAATGGTGCTGACCATAACGCCCCGCTCTGAAGATATCTGGTTCAAAATTCATGGTGACCGCACTCTCCGACGCGCACATGCCGGCGACAGCCGAACAACGACACGAGGGACAGTTGATATCTGCAGAACGCACGCAATACGGCGACATCCGGCACGACGTTACGGGCACAATTTTCGTGAAAACATGGCTCTTCAGAGCCTGGCGTTGGATTGGGCATCATGCAGCAGAGCCGGCCTCTGCTTCCCACACCGTAAATATATGACCCCAGCCAGCAACTCCGGCCCTTGCCCAGGCGAATCCATCACAGATTCTAAGGCGCGTCATTCCTGCGATATGACCCAGAAGTTAATGCTTCGTCAAGAATCAAGGCAGCATTTCATACAGCCCAGAGTCGGATTGTGCCGCCACCACAAGCGACCGATGCAACCCAGCAGAGCAACGGAGCACAAAAAGAAAGGGAAAAAAGCCGATTGCCCACAAGTCTCTTACGCATCCAGCCCCTCGGCCGACCGGTCCTTTTGAAACCTTTGCGCCACTGGAAATTCGGGCAACCAGTGCTCACGCCGGATCGTCCAGAGCTCATAGCTGGGCTGGAACCTATCGATATCGTCGAATGAGCCGAGGTGAACCTCCACCTCATTGCCACTCCGATTGAAGACGCGCGAACCGCAGGTCGGACAAAAATGGCGGCCGCCATACATCTGCGTCTCGCCAGCAACCGTCACCTGACCCTCGGCATAGATCGCAGCGGCATAAAACAATGCCCCGTGAGATTTGCGACAGTCCAGGCAATGACAGATGCCGACACGATCAGGCTCGCCCTCTGCCTCGAACCGTACCTTGCCGCAGACGCAACCGCCTTTAATGATCGACATGTCCTTCTTCCCTTCCCGTCTGGCAGAATAGAAAATGGCCGCAGCTCTCGCCACGGCCATCCCCAAACTCGAAAGACGCGTTTCGGTTGCCTGATCAGGCGGCGAGCGCCTTGGCGATCTGGCCGCGCAGCGTGCCGAGATCCTTGGCGAAGCCGCGAATGCCTTCGGCGAGCTTTTCGGTCGCCATGGCGTCCTCGTTCATCGCCCAGCGGAAGGCCTTCTCGTCGAGCGACACATGCGGCTCGGCCTTGACGGTCTCGGGCGACAGCGCGCGGGTGAGCGTGCCCTCGGCCGCGTTCAACTCGTCGAGCAGCTGAGGGCTGATCGTCAGGCGGTCGCAACCGGCCAGCGCTTCGATCTCGCCTGCATTACGGAAGGAAGCGCCCATGACGATCGTGCCGATGCCATTGGCCTTGTAGTAGTTGTAGATCGAGCGGACCGAGAGCACGCCCGGATCGGTCTCGGCGGTATAGTCCTGACCGGTCGACTTCTTATACCAGTCGAGGATGCGGCCGACGAAGGGCGAGATCAGGAAGACCTTGGCCTCGGCGCAGGCAATCGCCTGGGCCTTGGAGAAGAGCAGCGTCAGATTGCAGTCGATGCCTTCCTTCTGCAGCACTTCGGCAGCGCGAATGCCTTCCCAGGTGGACGCGAGCTTGATCAGGATGCGATCCTTCTCGATGCCGCGCGCCTTGTAGTCGGCGATGATCTGATGCGCCTTTTCGATCGAGGCCTTGGTGTCGAACGAAAGATCGGCATCGACTTCGGTCGAAACGCGGCCCGGGACCAGCGCGGCAAGGGCTGCACCAACGGACACGGCGAGACGGTCGGCGATCGCGCCGACAATGGCCTCGTCCTTGCCGCCCTTGGACTTGCCCCAGGCGATCGCTTCCTTGAAGGCATCGGCAAAGGCATCGGTGCCGAGCGCCTTCAGGACGATGGAGGGATTGGTGGTGCAATCGACCGGCTTCAGGCGGGCGACGGCCTCGATGTCACCGGTATCGGCGACCACGGTCGTCATGAAACGAAGCTGTTCGAGTTTCGAGGTCATCGCATTTTCCTTCGGCTCAGCATGGCATAAACCGGCCGGCGCGATCCGCCAGCCTTCTGGGGTTTGACTATCGCCACCTGCAGCAACCAAAGTCAAGACATTTGCTCAACTGATTTGACATAAGTTTCACATTTCGGGATAGTAGCGCTGATTTCCAACAGACGGGACACCCCTTGGCGAAGCTCAGACGCGAACATCACACGTCCCTTTCGGATGCTGCGGCACTGCGCATCCGCGCCGCCTGGCTCTATTACAACGAGGGCCTGACGCAGAAGGACGTGGCGGATCGACTGGGCATCAGCCGGTCCACGGTCATTCGCATGCTGGAGGAGGCCCGCAAGCGCGCCGAAGTGCAGATCTGGATCAGCGACGGCGTCGCCGACTGCGTCGACCTCGCTGTGAGGCTGGAAAAAGCCTATGGCCTCGACGAGGCCGTCGTCGTGCCCTCGCCGGACACGTCGGACGCCGCCTCGATCGCCAAGGCCGTTGGCCTGGCGCTTGGCCAGTTCCTGACAGAGGTCATCACCAATGACATGACCATCGGCGTCGGCTGGGGCCGAACCATGACGGCGTCGCTCGCCGGCTTCCGCCCGCCGAACCGCGAGAACTGCAAGGTTGTCTCCCTGCTCGGCGGCATCGTCGCCGTCCGCCAGACGAACCCGATCGACTACACCTGGCGGCTGGCAAGCCAGCTTGGCGCCGAATGCTACATGTTCCTCGCCCCCCTTCTCGTCGATTCCGTCGCGACCAAGCGGGCACTCATTGAGGAATGCGGCCTCAAGGCGATCTATGATCTCGCCGAAAACCTCGACCTCGCCATCGTCTCCTGCGGCGATATCGGACCGCATTCCACCTCGCTCTCGGAAGGCTTCATCAGCCACCAGACGCTGATGGAATTGGTCGATGCCGGCTGCGTCTGTGACACCATGTTCAACTTCCTCGATGCGGACGGCAACTCGGTTGCCCACCCGATCAACGAGCGTGTGATGTCCGTTGACCTGGACACGCTGAGGAAAGCGAAACACATCGTGCTGTCTTCGGGTGGGGCGCACCGCGCCAAGGCGATCCACGCGACAATCCGGCGGATCGGCTGCAACACGCTGATCACGGATGAGGCGGCGGCACGGGAGTTGTTGGGGCTGGTACACGCGTAAGTCTGTTCACTCGTCACCATAGAGCGACGGGAGATGCCGCTCGACCTCCATTGCGTCATGCAGAATGCGACCAACGCCAATCAGTTCGGGCATGATTTGTCGGTAAAGGATGAAATGTCTTGGACGGCGGACAATTCCGCTTGAGTGTCGAGCACGATCACGACTGTGCCGGAGATGATAGCTGTAGATGCCTTGTCCAAGTTCAGGCCGCAGCACGACACCAATTGGAGGACCAGATAGGGCAAGTTCTGAAAGAGCCGTAACGATTAAGAGTTCACATCGACGAAGTGCATCCCGACCGAAGTCCGCATAGGTTTTCGTCAAGATATCAAGGATATCGGAATCAGCCTGTGCCGACAGCCTGATCTCAGCCATCGTCCCTTGTCCGGGAACCGGCACTGTCAACGGCATGACGACCGATACGCGATATGTGATCGGAGAGTCTTTCGATGGGGACGTCCGTGAAGCGCCCCTGCTCCAGATCGGCGAAACCAGTGTTGGCAGCTTTTCGCAGCGCATCGAGTTTGGCAGCGTCGCTCGCTACCCTCTCTTCAACGAGCCTGAGCGCGTCCCGCAGCACGTCCTCAGGATGATCATAGCGTCCGGATTCGACCAGACTGTCGATCCGGCGGCTGATGTCTTCGGGGAGTTGGACCGTGTTGCGCATGGTTCATCCTCTCACAGAAGCGGGATTTCGGAAAGCACCTCGCGCGCTCACGCCTTCCCGGCTTCCCAGCCGAGCATGGCGCGCTTGCGGGTCAGGCCCCAGTGATACCCGGTGAGTGCACCGCTCTTTCCGAGCGCCCGGTGACAAGGCACGACGAAGGAAATCGGGTTGCGGCCGACGGCTGCGCCCACCGCACGGCTGGCCGTTGGCTGGCCGATCTTGCGGGCGATGTCGGAATAGGTGACGGCGCGCCCGAGCGGAATTTCCAGGAGGCTTTCCCAGACCCGGATCTGGAAGTCAGAGCCGATCAGCACGACGCGCAGCGGCTCCTGCGCAGACCAGCGCTCGGGATCGAAGACGCGCGCCGCATAAGACGCCGTGGCCTCCACATCCCCGACGTAATGGGCATTCGGCCAGCGCTGCGCCATGTCGTCGAAACAGGCGACCTCCCCGCCGGGATCGGCAAAGGCGAGCCCCGCAAGTCCACGGTCTGTGGTCATGACGAGCGCCAGGCCGAAGGGCGACGGATGGTAGCCATAACGGATCGTGAGCCCTGCGCCGCGTGCCTTCCACTCGCCGGGGCTCATCGCCTCGTGTGTGACGAAGAGATCATGCAGACGCCCGGGACCGGAGAGACCAAGCTCAAGCGATGTCTCGAGCAGCGGCATTTCCTCGTGCCCCAGCAGTCGCTTGGCGTGATCGAGCGTGACCGCCTGCAGGAAGGCTTTGGGTGAGAGCCCAGCCCAGCGTGTAAAGGTCTTCTGCAACTGTGTCGGTGATTGCAGCAATCGCTCGGCAATCACCTCCAGCGATGGCTGGCGCTGATAGTCCAGTGTCAGCATCTCGATCACCTGGCGCACGGTCTCGTAGTCAGAGCCGTCAGGCGTGATGTCGGTGGTTCGGGAAAGGTCGATCTGTTGGGCAAGCGTCATGGCAAATCCTCATCTGACCGTGACTTCACCACGAGGAGGCGTCGGATACCACCCGTTTCTTGCCAGCAATCGATCCGGATCAGATGCGCTGCTTGGCGGTTGCCAGGGCACCCGTCATGGCCTTGGCGAAACTCTCCCGGTCATCGGGATTGAGGAAGGAGCCGATATCGGTTCGCCGCCCTTCGCCGGCCACCGCCATGGAGGTAATGCCGAACTCTTCGTGGCGCTCGACGAAGAAGCGGGCCCAGAGCGTCTTGAACGTGTGTTCGGTCATCCGTCCTGTGGGTGTGAACTTGCGGATCGACAGTTCGGTCCGCGTCACCGTGACCTCTTCACGAGCACGGGCCGCGCGATAGTTCAGCCAGAACGCGCCGTAGAGCAGCAGGAAGTCGAGCCCGAAGAACAGACCGATCGGCCAGGCTCCGGTCGCCATGAAGAAGATCGCATGAAAAAGGCAGACGGTTCCGGTGACGACAAACAGAATGCGATAGCCTTTTCGTCCGAGCGATCGGTAGGGCGTCAGTTCCGCTGCGAAAATCGGCGTGTCCGCCGCCTGCTCGAGATTGCCTTCCATCACCGCGCCCGATTATAGGTTTTCCATGACTGAAGCGAAGCCGAAATCCAGCACCCAAACCTTGAAAAAGTCAAATCCGGCGACCCGTCGCAAGCCGGCGACACGCCGTCGCACGGCTTACTCCAAGGTCGAACTGGAAGAGATCTTCCGCCGCTTTTCGATCCAGAGGCCGGAGCCCAAGGGCGAGCTGGAACACGTCAATCCGTTCACGCTGGTGGTCGCCGTGGCGCTCTCCGCCCAGGCAACCGACGCGGGCGTAAATAAGGCGACGCGGGCCCTCTTCAAGGTGGCCGACACGCCGGAAAAAATGCTGGCACTCGGTGAGGAAAAGGTCCGCGATTACATCAAGACGATCGGGCTTTATCGCAACAAGGCGAAGAACGTCATCGCGCTCAGCCAGAAGCTTGTCGATGACTTCGGAAGCGTTGTACCCCGCACCCGCGAGGAACTGGTGACGCTTCCGGGCGTCGGCCGCAAGACCGCAAACGTCGTGATGTCCATGGCCTTCGGCATCCCGACCATGGCCGTCGACACGCATATCCTGAGGATCGGCAACCGCATCAAGCTCGCACCGGGCAAGACGCCGGATGAGATCGAGGATATCCTGATGCGGATCATCCCCGAGCAATACCTCTTCCACGCCCATCACTGGCTGATCCTGCACGGACGCTACTGTTGCAAGGCACGCAAGCCCGAATGCGAACGCTGCGTCATCGCAGACATCTGCAAGTCGCCGGAGAAGACCTGCGATGTCCCCGCCCCGCTCGTCGAGCTGCCACCACAGATCTTCAACGCGAGCGAGGAATGAGCCCGTCGATCAGGCGAGCAATCGCGGCCTCGTAGAGACTAGGATCGCCGCCACGCTCGATTTCGAGAACCGCACGGTCGAAGGCGGAAGATAGCAGGTTTGTCAGCGCGCGGACCTCATCCGCCGATGCCGCCGCTCCGAGATAGTCTGAAACACCCTCAAGCAGCCGATCCTCTGCATTGTCCCGGTCGATCTCGGCCGTCCGTTCGACACCCAGCACCGCCGGCGCTTCCAGCACCATCAGCCGGGCGCGGCCCTCCACCGCCATCGCCGCGAAATAGGCCGATGCCCCCGACATCAACGCCTCTCTCGGCGTCGCAGCCGGTGCAGCGCCGCGATCGATGTCGGATGCGACCGCCATCGCTTCCTGTTCGATCACCTCCCTGAACAGGGCCTTCTTGTCCTCGAAATGATGATAAAGCGCACCGCGCGTCACACCCGCTGCGGCCACGATGTCCGGCGTTGCCGTCTCGGCATAGCCCTTTTCGACGAAGAGCCGTCTTGCAGCCGAGACCAGCGCCAGACGCGTCGCCTCGGTTCCTTCTCTGGTATTACGTGCCACCGCCACCTCTTTACATACAAACAGAATGTATGTTAATTGCAAAGATACATGCAGACTGTATGTTAAATCATCGCGGAGGGAAAGAGATGAGGACCACGAGCTACTATCCCGTCATCATGACCGACAATGTCGAAGCGACGGCAGCCTTCTATCGACGCCATTTCCACTTAGAGCCGCTCTTCACCGCCGACTGGTATGTCCATCTGCAGTCGACCGAAGACGAAAAGGTGACGCTCGCGATCCTCGACGGGCGCCATGAAACAGTCCCGTCGGCATACCGCGGAAAGGCCTCCGGCCTGCTCCTGAACTTCGAGGTCGAAGACGTGGACGCTGTCTATGACAGACTGAAACAGGCCGGCCTGCCGATGCTGCTCGACATCAGGGACGAAGACTTCGGCCAGCGGCATTTCATCACCGCTGATCCGAATGGCATTCTGATCGACGTGATTAAGCCGATCCCGCCGAGCGCCGAATTTGCCGCGCAATACGAGGTGTCAGCCTTGCCTCAATGAGGCCGCCGGATCCTTCGCCGTCAGCGTCTTGTGCAGATGCACCATCAGGCCCGCGGCAAACAGCGGCGTGAGCAGATTGACGATCGGCACCGCGAGGAAGAGCGCAATCACCAGGCCGGCCATGAACACCGTGCCGGAATGGCGCGAACGCAGGAGCTTCGCCTCTTCGGCACTGCGGAAACGCATGGCGGCGAACTCGAAGAACTCGCGACCCAACAGGTAACCGTTCACCAGGAAGAAGGCGATGATGTTGATGCCCGGGATGAACAGAAGCATCAGCGCGAACAGGTTACCGACGATGACGATGCCGAAGAACTTGATCGAAGCGACAATCGCCTCCCCCATCGGCATCGCCTTGCCCGGTGGATCATTCGGATAGTCCCGCTTTTCCACGACTTCGGCGACATCATCGAGAAACAGGCCTGCGATGATCGCCGTGACTGGGGACAGCAGCAAAGCCAGCGCAAGAGCCAGACCGATGCTCGCCAGAATGCCGAAGATGAAGGTCAACCACCCCGCCCAATCCGGCAGGTCCGGTATCAGCCCCTGGAGCATCGGCATGACGAAGGTCATGAAACTTTCGCGCAGACCGAACCAGAGGCCGATCAGCACGACGATCGTCAGACCCAGCGTCTTCCAGAAGACAGTCCGCGTCTCCGGGGCGAAGAGGTTGCGCAGGGACAACGCGGCAGCGTCAAGAATCATCGGGGTCTCCTTCATCTGTCGCTGTGATGTAGGAGGCCAAGGCGCGCGCTGCAATGCGGGCCGTCACCCCAAACGATAGAGACCCGGTCGACGGTCGATCAGATAGGGGTTCTGCGCCCTCGCATCGTCATAGGCAGCCGGATCAATCTCGGCTACGAGCAGGGTTTCGCGCATGCCGGCGCGGGCCAGTTCGTCACCATCGGGGCCTAGGATGACAGAGCGACCGCCATAGGAGAGCCCGTTCTCCTCGCCGCAGAGATCGGCATAGGCCAGGAAAACGCCGTTTTCAAAGGCGCGGGTCGGGACAACGCTGTCGGCAATACGCCGGCTGATGATGCCCTGCGGCAGGGCGGTCGGCACCAGGATCAACTCGGCGCCGGCCAGCGCCAGCGTGCGGACATTTTCCGGGAATTCCACATCGTAGCAGATCAGCATGCCGGTCTTGATGCCATTGAGATCGAAGACATGCGGCGGCTCAGAGCCTGGGACAAAGGCCGCCCTTTCACCGTCTCCATAAAGATGGCTCTTGCGGTAGAATTCCGAGCTGCCATCCGGCCGGATCAGCACCGAGGAATTGAACACCTGATTGCCGTCCCGCTCGGGGAAGCCGGCGCAGATCGCAAGGCCACAATCGGCCGAAATCTCTGTCAGCGCCCCGATGATCGAGCCGTCACGTCCTTCTGCGACCTCCTCGAATTGCGCGCCGAGCGCATAACCGCTGGTGCCGAGCTCGGGCGTGACCAGAAGCTCCGCCCCCATTTCCGCCGAGGCCATGGCCGCCTGCGCGATCTTGCCGAGATTGCCCGGTACATCGCCCGAAAGCGGCTGCATTTGGTAGAGCGAAATCAGCATCTTGCACCTGTCTGGATTGGAGGTTGCCGTGGAAGGTAGGTCGGAGGTTAGTGGGACAAGCCTAAGGGAAGCAAGCGGCAACTCCAAGGCAGGACACCCGCCACGTTGCCTTTCCCGAGCCGAACCTTATGTTCAGGGCATGAAACATCGCCTCGAAGCAGATCCCTCGTGATAGCCTTCCTCATCGCCGCAGCGCTGGCCTTTCTGCTGATCGAGCTTTTCCTGAGGCGGCGCCCCTGGGCGATGGGCCTGTCGGCGATGATTGCGGCCCTTGCGACCGCCGTCTGGCTCTTCAGTGACGACCAGTCGCGCAGGCAGCAGAACGCCTTCTCGGCGGTTACGGTGACCCTGGCAGCCGATCCGAAGATCTGCGTCGATCCGAAACTGCCGCTCGCGGCCACCATTGCGAACAATGCAGACGAGACGGTCACCCGGCTGTCCTTCGACGTGATCGGCCGACTGCCGGGCCGCTCAGCCGTAGCCTATCGCGGCACGCTGAGCCATGACCGAGCGCTCGCACCGGGTCAAACCCTGACGCGCTGCTATGCACTGCTCTATCACGGCTTCGCCCACCCGCGCCCGCAGATTATCGACCCAACGAAATATGAGTGGACGGGCCACGTGACCATCGCAGGCTTCGGCAACGCTCCCGTCGAGTGAGCAGGGACACCCCCGCTCTTCGACATGGTTCCGACGAACTTGACCGATCTCAGACCTGAACGAGGTGCCCCTCGCCCACTTCGCGATACTGGCGAACCGGCGGCTGATACCCGACAGGGCGGATCGGGCTCTTAATCTCGTCAGTCGACAGGTTGCGCTTCAACTTCCGCCGCGCCGGATCCGGCACCGGCACCGCCGCCATCAGCTTCCTGGTGTAGGGATGCTGCGGATTGTCGAAGACGGCCTGACGCGGTCCGATCTCGACGATTTCGCCGAGATACATGACCGCCACTCGGTGGCTGACCCGTTCGACGACCGCCATGTCATGGCTGATGAACAGATAAGCGAGATTGAAGCTCTGCTGCAGATCAAGCAGCAGATTGCAGACCTGGGCCTTGATCGAGACATCGAGTGCCGACACCGCCTCATCCGCCACGATAATCTTGGGATCAAGGATGAGCGAACGGGCAATGGCGATGCGCTGGCGCTGACCACCGGAAAACTCATGTGGATAACGCGGCATCATATCGGCGGACAGGCCGACACGTTCCAGCAGATCGGCAGCCTTTTCGCGCGCCTCAGCCTTCGAGCCGAGCTTGTGCTCAATGAAGGGCTCCATGACCGCCTGGCCGATGCTCATGCGCGGATCAAGGCTGGCGAAGGGATCCTGGAACACCATCTGGATGCTGCGGCGCATGCGGCGCAGCGACGGCTCGTCCAGTCGACCCACATCATAACCATCGACATTGATCTGCCCCGAAGTCGGCTGCACCAGCCGGGTGATCGAGCGCCCGGTCGTCGACTTGCCGCAGCCGGATTCGCCGACGAGAGACAGCGTCTCGCCAGGCTTCAGGGTGAACGAGACGTTTTCCACAGCATGCACGGCGCCGCTCTTGCGTCCGAACAGGCCGGAGCGGATGTCGAATCGCGTCGTGAGATTCTTCACTTCGAGTAGCGGCTGGCTGGCCTTTTCCGGAATTCCGGCTTCGGCCTCCGGCACCAGTGTGGCTCCCGTTTTGATGTCGATCACCGGGAAGCGCATCGGCCGCTCGCGCCCGCCCATCGATCCCAGCTTCGGCACGGCCGAAAGCAGCGCGCGGGTATAGGGATGCTGGCCGCGATTGAAGATGTCATCGGTCGTACCGGTCTCGACCGCCTCGCCACGGAACATCACGATGGTCCGATCGGACACTTCTGCGACAACGCCCATATCGTGGGTGATGAAGAGGACGGCCATGCCCTCCTCGTCCTGAAGCGTCTTGATCAGGTCGAGAATCTGGCCCTGGATCGTAACGTCAAGCGCCGTCGTCGGCTCGTCGGCGATCAGGAGCTTCGGCTTTGAGGCCAGCGCCATGGCGATCATCACGCGCTGGCGCATGCCGCCGGAGAATTGGTGTGGATATTCGTCGAACCGGTTCTTCGCATTCGGAATGCGCACCCGGTCGAGCAACCGCAGCACCTCGGTCTTCGCCTCCGCCGCCGAGATGTCGCGGTGGCAGGTGATGGCCTCGGCGATCTGCTTGCCGATCGGAAAGATCGGATTGAGCGAGGTCATCGGCTCCTGAAAGATCATGGAAATCTGGTTGCCGCGCACCTGCCGCATCTGCTCGGCATCGAGCGTCAGCAATTCGCGTCCGTCGAGCTTGACGCTGCCTTCGATCCGGCTCGTCAACTGCGGAAGAAGCCGCATGATCGAAAGCGAGGTGACGCTCTTGCCCGAGCCCGATTCCCCGACGATCGCGACCGTCTCGCCCGGCGCAACGTCGAGATCCATGTTGCGCACCACGGAGCGCCATTCGGTTCCCACCCGGAAGGATGTCGTCAGCCCACGCACCGACAATACCGGTGCCTTGTCCATGAAATTTGCCTGTTCCACCGCAGCCATATCCCGTTCCCCTGGTCTTTTCTGTTTCGAGATCTGGTCGTTCAATCAGGCGGCAAGCGCCGTCTCGGCGAGTGTGACCCAATAGCTGATGCCATAGGGAATGACCTCGTCGTTAAAGTCATAGGCCGAGTTATGCAGGTTGGCGGTATCGCCATTGCCGATGAAGACGAATGAACCGGGCCGTGATTCGAGCATGTAGGAAAAATCCTCCGCTCCCATGGTCGGGGGAAAGGCATCGCTGACGGCATGATCGCCGGCAACCTTGCGCATGATGTCGATGGCGAAATCGGTCTCGGAGGCATGGTTGAAGGTGACGGGATAGCCGCGATGATAGCGCAGCGTCGCCTTTGCCCCCATGGCCATGGCAACGCCACTGGCGATCTCGCCGATACGCGTCTCGGCCATCTGCCGCATTTCCGGCAGAAGTGTGCGCACGGTGCCCGAGAGCTTCACCATATCGGGGATGACATTATAGGCGTCGCCGCCATGGATCTTGGTGACCGTAATGACGACCGAGCTCAGCGGGTCGGCCTCACGCGAGGCGATCGATTGCAGCGCGACCACGACCTGGGAGGCCGCCAGCACCGGATCGACGCTCTTGTGCGGTTGCGCCGCATGGCCGCTGCGGCCTTCGATCTCGATGTCGAACTGGTCTGCCGCAGCCATGATCGAGCCCTTGCGCGTGGCAAAGGTGCCAACCGCCATGCCCGGATGATTGTGCATGCCGTAGACCTGTTTGATGCCGAAATTTTCCATCATCCCGTCGGCCACCATTTCGCGCGCACCGCCGCCGCCCTCTTCGGCCGGCTGGAAGATCACCGCGATCGAGCCACGGAAATTGCGGGTTTCGGCAAGATATTTGGCAGCACCCAGCAGCATGGCGGTATGACCGTCATGACCGCAGGCATGCATCTTGCCGGGCGTCTTGGAGGCCCAGGGCTTGCCGGACATCTCATGAATCGGCAGAGCATCCATGTCGGCACGGAAGCCGACCACCGGTCCGTCGCCGCGATTGCCCTTGATGATGCCGACCACACCGGTTCGACCGATTCCCGTCTTCACCACGTCGCAACCGAACTCCTTGAGCTTCTCGGTCACGAAGGCGGCGGTGCCATGCACATCGAACAGCAGCTCCGGATTCTGGTGCAGATGGCGGCGCCACTCAGCGACCTCAGGCTGAAGTTCGCTGGCGCGGTTGAGCACTGGCATGAAATGACCTCTTTTTGTCGTTGTTCCCCGCAGGATTTCGCGCATACTGTGCAGCGATGGACAGCTTTGGCAAGCCGCAAAATTCCATCTTGCATGGAAAATAGGCTTGTGCTTACATGGCCTAAATTTTAGCCAACCCGACAGTTCGCAGCGCTGTTCGGGCACGTCCGTGGCGACTCACAAATCGAACGAGATTGAAAATTTTTCCTGCGATACCAAAAAGATAGGTGGTTGACATTTCATGATTGGGCTGGCCACATCGCTGGCCGGCAGATCGGGTCACCATCATGCCTGCAAACAAGAATAATGGGGAATGAGCACATGAACACTCGCAAACTGATGCTGGCGGCGTCTGCTGCCGCTTTCGCGCTGACGGCAGTACCGGCCATGGCCGAACGCGGCACCGATGGCGACCTGAAGATCATCTTCTGGCAGGCCGTCTCGACGATGAATCCGTATCTGTCCGGGGGCACCAAGGAAGTCTATGCGGCCTCTATGGTCATTGAGCCGCTTGCCCGCTACGACGAGACTGGCGCTCTGGTGCCGATGCTCGCTGCCGAAATTCCGACCGTTGAAAACGGCGGCGTCTCGGCCGACCTGAAGAGCATCACCTGGAAGCTGAAGCCCGATCTCAAGTGGTCTGACGGCACGGCTGTCACTGCCGAAGACGCCATCTTCACCTGGAAATACTGCACCGCGCCCGACGGCGGTTGCGCCCAGGGCGCCTACTTCGAAGGCGTAACCAATGTCGAGGCGATCGACGCCTCCACGATCAAGGTCTCCTTCGCCGATGCGAAGCCCTATCCGTACAGCGCCTTTGTCGGCGCCCAGTCGCCGCTGATCCAGGCTGCCCAGTTCAAGGATTGCCTTGGCGCCAAGGCACCGGAATGCACGGCTGCCAACTTCGGCCCGATCGGCACCGGTCCCTTCGTCGTCAACGAATTCAAGCCGAACGACGTCGTGACCTTCACCGCCAACCCGAACTACCGCGATCCGGCCAAGCCGGCCTTCGCTTCGGTCACCCTGAAGGGTGGTGGTGACGCAGCCTCTGCTGCCCGCTCGGTTCTGGAAACCGGTGAATTCGATTACGCCTGGAACATGCAGGTCGAGCCGGAAATCCTGGCTCAGATGCTGGCAGCAGGCAAAGGCAAGATCGAGGTTGCCTTCGGCACCCAGGTCGAGCGTATCGACATCAACCCGTTCGCCGTTGATCCGTCGCTCGGCGACAAGCGTTCGACCAAGGAAGCCGGCCCGCATCCGGCCCTGTCCGATCCGGCCGTTCGCCGCGCACTGTCGATCTCCATCGACCGCGACATCCTGGTTGAAGCCGGCTACGGCGCCAATGGCCGCCCGACCTGCAACATCCTGCCCGCGCCCGATATCTACGTCTCCAAGAATGTCGACTGGTGCCTGAAGCAGGACATCGAGGGCGCCAACAAGCTGCTCGAAGATGCCGGCTGGAAGATGGGCTCCGACGGCATCCGCGAGAAGGACGGCGTCAAGCTCTCCTTCCTCTATCAGACCTCGACCAACTCGGTCCGTCAGGGCACCCAGGCACTGGTCAAGGATTGGTGGAGCCAGATCGGCGTGGCCGCCGAACTGCGCAACATCTCGGCCTCCGTCTTCTTCGGCGGTGACCCGGCCTCTCCGGACACCTTCCAGAAGTTCTATGCCGACGTGCAGATGTACACCAACAACTTCGACGGCACGGACCCGGAGAAGTACATGGCAAGCTGGATGTGCGACAAGATCCCGGGCCCGGCCAACGGCTGGCAGGGTGAAAACATCGTCCGCTACTGCAACCCGGCCTATGACGAACTGGTCAAGAAGCTCGGCACCACCTCCAAGCTGGAAGATCGCGCCGCGATCTCCATCCAGCTGAACGACATGCTCTCCAACGATGTCGCCCAGATCCCGCTCATCCATCGTGGCCAGCCTTCGGCTGTCAACAACACGCTGCTCGGCGTGAAGATGAACGCCTGGGATTCGGAACTCTGGAACGTCGCCGACTGGTCGCGCGCTAAGTAATGCCAAACACGCCGGGCCTGCCTCTTTT
>LFEF01044300.1_pt1 | contig 22629 bp, 20 predicted proteins | sample 619371 | NCBI WGS metagenome assembly LFEF01 (sample SAMN03014291, study PRJNA259931) | freshwater metagenome | biome: lake; feature: waterbloom | place: China: Taihu Lake | collected 2006-08 | depth 0 m m
GCTACCGGCTCGGCGCCGAGCGGCTGGGTGTCGATCCGTCCCGCTGCCTGGTGTTCGAGGATGTGCTTGCCGGTGTGAGGGCCGGAGAAGCGGCGGGTGCCGATGTCGCCGTGATTACCGCGACCCATGCGCATCCGCTTGAGACTGATCATCCGACGATTTCAAGCTATGAGCGCCTGCGGGTTGAGTTCGATCTATCCCACGGTCTTCGTATCGTCGCCGCTCGGGACTGATCTGTCCGTAGGAGGTCGCCCTCCCCAGGGGCCGGCCTCGCGCTCGTCAGAACTGTTTCTGGAAATTCAGCTTCACCGTCTGGGCATGGCCGCGATTGCTGTAATTGCCATCGAAGCTGACGCCGACCGACGCCTGGTCGCCGAAGGGCATGTCGATGCCCGCCTGCAGCGCGAGGCTGTTTTCTGCAACCACCTTGCTCGAGGTGACGAAGTCACTACCGCCGGCAAAGGAGAGCGAGGAGGACGCCTCGGTGTCACCGAAGGCATGCTGCCAGGATGCACCCCCGCGCAGGGTCACGGTATTGCCCGAGAGCTCAAGATCGGTCTGGGCCCTGAGGCCGAGATTGGTGAAGGTGATGTCGGTGTCGCTGGCTGCGCGGGTTAGCGCCGACGCGCCGCCGCTTTCGGTGAAGGACGGCGTACGCATGTGCACCTGGGCCAGGTTGACGAAGGGTTCCAGCCTGACATCCTCGACCTTCAGCTCGTAGCCGAGCTCGGCGAAGGCCTGGACCGTGTTGGTGCCATACTCGGCCGAGAGTTGATCGGTAAGGCTGCCGATATCGACCGTGCGTTCGGTCGATACACGCTGATGTTTGTAGAGCGCGCCGAAGCGAAGCGCGAGCGGACCCCATTGGTTGCCGCCATAGAGCCCGAGGTCGAAATCGTCGCTGTCGCCGCTGGAGCGGCCGTCGGAAAGTTCGAAGAAGGCGGCCCCGTAACCCGCCATGATGCCGAGACGCCATGTGGTATCAGCCAAAGCCGTATCGATGCCGAAGGCCACGCCCCCGATCGAATTGGAAAGATCGGCACTGCCGTTTTCGCCGAAGCTCTTGCCCCAGCCGCCATAGGCCTCACCCCAGGCAACGGGCCCCTGCGGCTTCGGCGGAGCGAGGATCGACTCGGCTGCAAGCTCGGCGGGGGTCTTCTCCTTTTCCTCGCCATAGGCGAGCGCGCCTGACGTGTTTGCGCCGCTTGTGCCGCCCAAGGCAATCGCACCGTTGCGACCCGCGCCGGCGGAGCCGAAACTCGACCGGATACGGTCACCGCCGAGATTGCGCATCAGGCCGGTATTCTCAAGGCTGGAGCTCACACCTTGGGAATACACCGCGCCTGAGAGCTGCTGAAATGCGGACGCCGCAGCGCTGTTGTCGAGGACAACGACAGCCTCATAGACAGCGTTCCCCGCACCAAGGGTCTCGATGGCTCCAGCCGTGCTCGACTGGTTTGTCGTTTGGGCCACTTCGCTGAAACTGGTGCTGTTTCGGGTCAGGCTCAACGTGACGTCATTTGCGCCGTAGCTCAGCGCAGCATCAAGGAAAGTGTAGCTGGACGATACCGTCGAGAAGGTTCCTGTGAGGCCTCCGTCGGCCGAAAGGATGACATAAGACCGGCTCGAGCCATAGCCGCTCGACGGCCCGGAAACCAGAACGGAACCGCCGGTGAGCGAGGCAGTGCCCGAGGCGTGCAGCCTGTCACTCGTGCCGGACCGCGGATTGACGTCGACCCTGTAGGTCGCGCCTGCGTTTATCGCCAGGTTCCCGTCGATATCAAGCCTGCCCACACCCGTTGCACCGGGCGTTATCGTGGCGCCGCTCTGGATCGAGGTCGCGCCGATGGTCCCCGTTCCGCTGAGTGTGCCCCAGCCGGAGACCGTAAGTGTGCCGCCAAGGCGCGCATTGGCGAGCTGCAGCGTGCCACCGGAGACATCCGTGACACCGCTGAAGGCGCTGCCATTGCCGCTATAGATCACCTTGCCATTGGCAACCGAGATGTCCCCGTCACCATCGATCACTGAGGCAAAGGAGAGGTCGGCACCGCCGAAGTTGAAGATCAACGATCCGTCACCGTCGCCGAAATGGATGGCTCGCGTGTTGAAGCCCGCCGTCCCGCCGGCCGTCTGACCCAGATCAGCCCCGATGATGAGTTTGCCGTTCGAACCGGATTCAGAAGCTATGATGATCTCATCCGCACTGACCGTACCGCCGCCGGCAATTGTAAGCGTGCCCGCTCCCTCCTTGCCGACATAGAGGTCGCCCGTGGTCACCCAGCTTGAGCCATTACCGGAGACGGTGGCCGTGCCCACCGATCCGTTATCATTGCCAATGAAACTGCGTGCGGCGGTGACATCGCCGCCCAGGGCGACGGTCAGATCGCCTTCGCCGACATGACCGACATTCAGGTCGCCCGAGACGTCCCATAGGGAGCCGGCACCGGTTACGGTCATCGCACCATAGGATCCCGCGAGATTGCCGAGCATGCCTGCGGCATTGTCGATGGTCCCTCCGGCCGAAATCGTCACATTTCCGCGCGCGCGATCATTCTGACCGACATAGAGCGTTCCACTGGTCGTCCAGGTCGAGCCGGAGCCACTGACTGTGACCTCGCTTTCAAAGCCGTCCTGCATGCCAACATAGCCGTTGGTGCTGGTCAGGTCGCCGCCGGCAAGAAGCTGAAGCGCGCCGTCACCGAAGTTCCCGACATAGATGCTGCCGCTGCTGTCCCACAGGCTGTTATTGCCGGTTATGGTCACCGTGCCCGAACCAGTCGCCTCGTCTCCGATAACACCGCCGACCGAATTGACCAAACCGCCATTCGTGATCGACAGGGTACCAACGCCGTAACCTCCGACGACCAGCGAGCCGGAGATATCCCAGAGCGAGCCGCTGCCATTGACCGTAACCGTGCCTTCGGAATTCGTGCTGTCGCCGAGCACGGCAGAGCTGCTGCTCACCGTGGCGCCGGCCAGGATGTCGAGCGTTCCGTCGCCCGGGGCCGCGCTTGAGGCATCGGACCGATCACCGCCGATGCGCAGGGCATTGGTGGTCCAGGAGGAACCGCTGCCGCTGACCGTCACGGAAGCGGTGGAATGGCGCCCGATGACTGCATCGCCATTCTCAACGGTCGCCCCGGCCAGGATGTCGAGCGTCGTGTCCCCGAAATTGCCGACATAGAGGCTCCCCGTATTGATCCAGCTTGTGCCGGAGCCGCTCACCGTCACGCTGCTGCCATCGGAGCCGGACGCATTGCCGATGACGGCAGAGGTCCCGGTGACATCGGCGTCCTCCTTTATCAGAAGCGTGCCGACACCTCCGCCGCCGATTGTCAGGGCGTCGGTCAGCGTCCAGGAGGAATCGGTCGCGATCGTCACATCACCGGAAGAGCCGGCACCATCGGCGATGATCGTTCGGCCCGTTTCGGCCGTTGCGTCCTGCTCCAGGGTGAATATGCCCGAACCGTCGGAACCGACATAGAGGCTTGAGGCTTCGAAATTGCTCTGGTTCGACACTTCCAGCGTGCCGACACCGGTTGCCCCGCCCCCGAGATGGACCACACCGCCAAGGAACTCGCTCGCCGTCAGAACCCGTACCGTGCCAGTGCCACCGTTGCCGATTAGGGTGTCGCCGCTGTTGACCCAGCTTCCGAAACTGCCCGTGACGGTGATGGTGCCTGAGGCGCCCGCGCTGTCTCCGAGAGTGACATCGGTGGTGGTGAGACCTTCCCGTATGGTGAGGCCGCCCTGGGTACCTGCGTCTTTGCCAACATAGACAGTCGCCGCTGCACCATCGGCACCATCAAGCAGCACGCCCAGCGCATCGATCTGCACGTCATCAGCCGAGGTCGGCGCATGCGCGGAACCACTCCAGTTGCCTGGAGTAAACCAGTCGTTGCTGACGGCACCGCTCCAGGAGAGACTGTCGGCCAGTACGGCACCGGTGGAGAGCAACAAGGTCGCCGCACTCACCGACGCAAGAAGCGATGAGCGGCGGCGCAATGTATGAGAATATCCGAACAAAAGAACGCCCCGGTCGCAACAACCGCCCACACAAGATCTGAAGTTGTGTGGACAGTATCACGCCGGGGCGAAGATCAAAGGCCAGGATTCCGCCAAAACCCGCAAGGATTCGGACTCGCTCTGAGTATAGATCCCTGATTCACGCCGCCTTGGCGACGTGATATTCCTTGATGGCAACCATCTTGATCGCGGGGTAACGCTCGGACTCGTAGCGAAGCGAGAACTGGTCCTGCGCCATGAAGACCGGATCGCCGTCGAGATCGCGGCAGATGTCGCCGCGGCGCTGGGTCATGAACTTTTCCAGATCGTCCTTGTTCTCGGCCGAAATCCAGCGGCAGACGGAGAAGCGCGACATTTCGAAGGAGACCGGCAGGCCGTATTCGCCCTGGAGGCGCTCCTTCAACACGTCGAGCTGCAGCGCACCGACGACGCCGACGATGGCCGGCGAGCCGTCTTCCGGCGAGAAGAGCTGCACGACGCCCTCTTCGGCCATCTGCTGCAGCGCTTCCTTCAGCTTCTTCGCCTTCATCGCATCTTCCAGCCGCACGCGGCGCAGGATTTCCGGCGAGAAGTTCGGTACGCCCTGGAAGACGAGGTTTTCGCCTTCGGTCAGCGTGTCGCCGATCCTGAGCGTCCCATGGTTCGGGATGCCGACGACATCACCGGCATAGGCCGTATCGGCCAGCTGGCGCTGCGAGGCGAAGAAGAACTGCGGCGCCGTGAGGCCCATCTGCTTGCCGGTGCGGGCAAGGCGGGCCTTCATGCCACGCTCGAGCTTGCCGGAGCAGATGCGGGCAAAGGCGATGCGGTCGCGGTGGTTCGGGTCCATGTTGGCCTGGATCTTGAAGACGAAGGCCGTCATCTTTTCCTCCGCCGCATGCACCGTGCGGGTATCGGCCACCTGGTCGCGCGGCGGCGGTGCATAGGCGCCCAGCGCATTGATCAGATCGCGGACACCGAAATTGCGCAGCGCCGAGCCGAAGAAGACCGGCGTCATGTGGCCTTCGAGGAAGCTCTGGCGATCGAAGGGACGGCAGGCCTCGCGGGCGAGTTCCAGCTCGTCGATGAAGGCCTGGCGTTCGTTTTCGGGCAGGTTTTCGGCGACGCTCTGCGGGCCGTTGACCTTGATGGGCTCAACCTGGGCATCGCCGCCACGATAGGTGTTGTTTGCGAGATGATAGGAGCCGCAGAAGGTCTTGGAGCGACCAACCGGCCAGGTGATCGGGGCCGTGTCGAGCGCCAGCTTCTCTTCAACCTCGTCGAGGATCTCGAAGGGATCGCGGCTTTCGCGGTCCATCTTGTTGACGAAGGTGATGATCGGAATGTCGCGCATGCGGCAGACTTCGAAGAGCTTCAGCGTGCGCGGCTCGATACCCTTGGCGGCATCGATGACCATGACGGCCGCGTCGACGGCGGTCAGCGTACGATAGGTGTCGTCGGCGAAGTCTTCGTGACCGGGCGTGTCGAGGATGTTGAAGACATTGCCTTCATACTCGAAGGTCATGACCGAGGTGACGACCGAAATGCCGCGCTCGCGCTCGATCTTCATCCAGTCCGACCGGGTCTGGATGCGATCCTTCTTCGCCTTGACTTCACCGGCAAGCTGGATGGCACCGCCGAACAGCAGCAGCTTTTCGGTCAGCGTCGTCTTACCCGCATCCGGGTGCGCGATAATAGCAAAGGTGCGGCGGCGGGAGACCGCCTCGGCGAGCGTTTCAGCCATATCTCTGGAATTCCTTCTAGTCGGGCGGTTATCTAGCGTTTCGACGGCCAATATGCAATTGAGCGCGGGCAACAAAGGAAATCCGCCATGGCCGCCATCCGTTCCGACATCCTCGGTCCCGTGCTCAACCTCAAGCGTCTGCCACATGGCGAAGGCCTGGATCTTCCGGCCTATGAGACAGCCGGGGCGGCGGGGATGGATCTGCGTGCGGCCGTCGAAGGCAGCGAACCGATGACGCTCGTGCCGGGTGCGCGGGCGCTGGTGCCGACGGGCCTGATCTTGGAAATTCCCGAAGGCTTCGAAGCCCAGATCCGGCCACGCTCGGGTCTCGCCTTCAAGAACGGCGTGACCTGCCTCAACACACCCGGCACCATCGACAGCGACTACCGCGGCGAGGTGAAGGTGCTGCTCATCAACCTCGGCCAGGAGAATTTCGTCATCACCCGCGGCATGCGCATCGCCCAGATGGTGATCGCACCGGTGACGCAGGTGCGGGTCACGGAAGTAACGGAAACGAGCGACACGGCGCGCGGCGCCGGCGGGTTCGGTTCGACGGGGGTGTGAGCCGTCCATCAAGGTGCAATCACCCACCTGATGGCGAGCGGACAATGGCGACCGTGGCACCGTTGCAAGTCTTCGATGCCAGGACTAACAATCGCACTGCCGGAGGACACCCATGACCCTGACGACAATCATCGCCTATTGCGGCGCTCTCTTCATTGCGGCCGCCATTCCGGGACCGGGCATGACCGCGATCGTGGCGCGTGCCCTTGGCTCCGGCTTCCGGCCGACCTTCTTCATGGGGCTTGGGCTGATCCTCGGCGATCTCGTCTATCTGACCGCGGTGATCCTCGGGCTCTCGGTTCTTGCCAAGACCTTCGTCACGCCGTTCCTGATCCTGAAATTCCTCGGCGCCGCCTATCTCGTCTATGTCGCCTGGAAGCTCTGGACCGCAGGGCTCGTTCCACAGGACATCAAGGCGGAAAAGGCGATGCGTCCGTGGATGTCCTTCCTTTCCGGACTGCTGGTGACGCTCGGCAATCCGAAGACCATGCTGTTTTACGTCGCGCTGGTGCCGACGCTGATCCCGCTTGAGGCGATCGGGCTTGCCGACTATATCCTGCTTGTCGGCCTGACGTTCATCGTGCTGATGGCGGTCCTGCTGCCCTATATCCTGCTTGCGGCCCAGGCGCGCGGATTGCTGAAGCGTCCCGAAGCCCTGAAAATTCTCAACCGCAGTGCGGCCGGCATTCTGGCCGGCACTGCCGCCTATATCGCGGTGCGCGCCAGTTGAGTGTCCACAAGGCGCTCCAGAAGACGGGACGCGAGCAAGCAGGGCAGATTTTTCCAAGGATGGCCTGTCGGGCGACATGAGCATGCTGGCATGCACGCAGCCTGCGGCGTAAGCTCGGCTCAACCAAATCACCAGGGAGAAACACATGACTGAGCAGAAGAAACCCGGTCGCGGACGCATCTATGGTTCGATCACGGAGACAATCGGCGACACGCCGATCGTGCGGCTCGACAAGCTGGCCAAGGAAAAGGGCGTCAAGGCGCACCTGCTCGCCAAGCTCGAATTCTTCAATCCGATCGCCTCGGTCAAGGACCGCATCGGCGTCGCCATGATCGAGAGCCTGGAAGCCCAGGGCAAGATCACCCCCGGCAAGACCACACTAATCGAGCCGACCTCCGGCAATACCGGCATCGCGCTCGCCTTCGCGGCTGCCGCCAAGGGTTATCGCCTGATCCTCACCATGCCCGAGACCATGTCGATCGAGCGCCGCAAGATGCTGGCACTGCTCGGTGCCGAACTGGTGCTGACGGAAGGCGCAAAGGGCATGAAGGGCGCCATCGCCAAGGCGCAGGAACTGGCCGAGACGACGCCTGACGCGATCATTCCGCAGCAGTTCGAAAACCCGGCCAATCCGGAGATCCACCGCAAGACGACGGCCGAGGAAATCTGGAACGACACCGAGGGCAAGATCGACATCCTTGTCTCCGGGATCGGCACGGGCGGTACGATCACCGGCACCGGCCAGGTTCTGAAGAGCCGCAAGCCGGAGATCAAGATCGTCGCCGTCGAGCCGGCCGACAGCCCCGTTCTCTCGGGTGGCAACCCCGGACCGCACAAGATCCAGGGCATCGGCGCCGGCTTTGCGCCCGCCATCCTCGACACGGAAGTCTATGACGAAGTCATCACGGTGACCAATGACGAAGCCTTCGAGCATGCGCGTCTGGTTGCCCGCCTGGAAGGCGTTCCGGTCGGCATTTCCTCGGGTGCAGCCCTGACCGCCGCGATCAAGCTTGGCCAGCGCGCGGAAAACGCCGGCAAGACGATCGTCGTGATCATCCCCTCCTTTGCCGAGCGTTATCTCTCGACCGCGCTGTTTGCCGGCCTCGGCGAGTGAGCTCATCTTCCGGAACGCCGGAGCATGCCTCCGGCGTTCCGCTCGTGATTGCGGGCGCCTCTGTACCGGGTTAGGATGTTTTCCGAAAACTCGAATGCATCTTCCTGGGGGCCCATGCGCGCATTCCTTCAACGCCTGCCGGCCTTTGCATCCGTTCAAGACAATCTGTCGACCAGCAAACTGATCGCGACCTATGTCGCAAGCCTGATCGTGTTCGCGGTGGCACTTGCCGTACGCGCCTGGTTCGATTCCGTTCTGCCTGCCGGGTTTCCCTTTCTCACCTTCTTTCCGGCCGTCATCATTTGCGGCTTCGTGTTCGGGCTACGACAGGGCCTTATGGTGGCGGCCCTTTCCGGCCTGTCTGCCTGGTACTTCTTCATCAGCCCCGGTCGTTTCGATTTCTCCATAGGCACGCTGCTCGCCATGGGGCTCTATCTTTTCGTCGTGACCACGGCACTCGGCCTGATCTATCTTCTCACCAGTGCCTATCGGCACGAGATCAAGGCGAGAGAAGAAATTCAGCGGCTTGCCGAACAGCAGGAGGTCATGGCCCAGGAACTGGACCACCGCCTCAAGAACATCTTTGCCACCATCAACGCGATCATCAGCCTGTCCCTGAAGAACGCCTCCAATGCCGAAGAACTGGCCGCACGGCTGCGCGACCGCCTGACCGCGCTTTGCCGCTCGAACCTCCTCCTGCGCGGACTGCGGGAGGGGGAGGACGCCACGCTGCAAAGCGTCGTCTTCCAAGCCCTTGAGCCCTTCGCCATCGTCGGGACCCCTCGCTTCACGGCCAGTGGACCCCGTGTCCCGATCGGTGGCCAGACCGTCGTCGTGCTGAGCCTGATCCTGCACGAACTGGGAACCAATGCTGCCAAGTATGGGGCGCTCAGCATCGGCCAGGGCCAAGTCTCCCTCACCTGGAGGATTGCCACCAACGACAGCGGCGCCGAGGAACTCGTGATGGTCTGGCGTGAGACCGGCGGCCCTCCCCCTCGCCCGCCCGAGGCGGGGTCCGGGGGCTTTGGATCCACGCTGATGAAACGGGTGATCGCCGGTGTGCGCGGCCACACGGACATCGCCTATCCGGAAACCGGCGCAGAAGTCCGGCTGACGCTTCCCGTCGACATGCTTCGTCCGGTGAGCCCACCGGCTTGATCCTCCTTGATCATGATCGCCGTCGCCGCCCGATCCGGTCGGTCGGTCAGGCCGCCGCCGCCAGCCTTTCGGAAGCGATGCGATAGGAAATCGCCTCCGCCAGATGGATGCGTCCCAGCGTCTCCGTTCCATCGAGATCGGCAAGTGTGCGGGCAACCTTCAGGACCCGGTGATAGCCGCGTGCCGAAAAGCGGAACTTTTCTGCAGCGTCCCGCAACAGCTGCAGCCCGGAGGCATCGGGTTCCGCCAGCGTCTCGATCAGGGCCGTCGAGCAGCGGGCATTGGTGCTGAACGGCAGACCAAGCCGCTCGAAACGATCGCGTTGACGGGCCCGGGCAGCCGCCACGCGTTTGGCGACCTCCGCACTGCTTTCGGCGGTCCGGGGCCGGATCAGATCGGTGGCCGACACGGCGGGCACATCAATGCGGATGTCGATGCGGTCCATCAGCGGCCCCGAGATGCGGCCCTGATATTCGCTCTGGCAACGGATGCCTCGGGCGCAGACATGGCCCGGCTCTCCCGCCATGCCGCAGCGGCAGGGGTTCATCGCCGCCACCAGCTGGAAATCGGAGGGATAGGAAACCCGGTGATTGGCACGGGCAATGATGCATTCACCGGTTTCGAGCGGCTGGCGCAGGGCATCGAGCACGGGCGGGGCGAATTCCGGCAGTTCGTCGAGGAAGAGAATGCCGTGATGGGCAAGCGAGGCCTCGCCCGGCTTGGCCCTCAGACCACCTCCGACCAGAGCCGCCATGGTGGCCGAATGATGCGGCGTGCGAAAAGGGCGACGGTCGGAAAGCTTGCCACCCGAAAGCTGCCCTGCGATCGAGTGGATCATCGAGACCTCAAGCAGTTCGGGTGCCGAGAGCGGGGGCAAGATGGACGGCAGGCGCGCCGCCAGCATCGACTTGCCGGAACCAGGAGGTCCAACAAAAAGCAGGTTGTGCCCGCCGGCTGCGGCCACCTCAAGGGCGCGTTTTGCGCTTTCCTGGCCCTTGATGTCGGCAAGGTCGGGGAGGTTGGCCGCAAGCGCCCGGATCGATGGTTCCGGTCGGGACAGGACCTGTGTGCCGCGGAAATGGTTGGCGAGCGCAATCAGACTGCGGGGCGCGAGAATGTCGATCTCGCTGCCGGCCCAGGCGGCTTCGGCACCGCTGTCGGCCGGGCAGATCAACCCCTTCTCCATGGCATTGGCGCTGATTGCGGCCGGAAGCGCGCCAGCGATCGGGGCGATCGTGCCGTCCAGATTGAGCTCCCCGATCACGAGAAATCCGGAGAGCGCATCACCCGGAATAGCGCCGAGGGCCGCCATCAACCCGAGCGCGATGGGCAAGTCGAAATGAGAGCCTTCCTTCGGCAGATCTGCCGGTGCCAGATTGACCGTCACGCGCTTGGCCGGAAGCGCCAGACCCGAGGCATGCAGGGCCGCCTGTACACGCTCGCGGCTTTCGGCCACTGCCTTGTCGGGCAGGCCGACGATCTGCATGCCCGTCTTGCCGGGCGCGACCATGACCTGAACTTCGACGGGCACACCCTCGATGCCCTGGAATGCAACCGTACTGACACGCGCTACCATTGCCCGCCCTCGCCGATCGACCGATGGCCGCCCCTGCAACTTCATATTGCGTGTGGCGACGGGAACAATCTCGCATAAGAGGCGTGGCAACGCAAGAACATTTACGGAACATCTGCAGCCTCAAGTAGGGCCGCGGTTGTCACGGGTTGCATTCAGAAAACGAAGCGCGAACTTTCAGCGTCGAAACAGGCGCTTAGAGCGCATCATTTTTAAATGGACGGCTCTAAGCGCGCTTGCGCTCGATGGCATCCCAGAGGAGTGCTGCGATATCCGCACCACCGAACTTCTTCACTTCCCGGATCCCGGTCGGCGATGTCACGTTGATTTCGGTCATGTAGTCGCCGATCACGTCGATGCCGACAAGCAGGAAGCCGCGCTCGCGCAGGGCGGGGCCGATGCGGGCGCAGATTTCTCGCTCACGCGCCGTCAGCTCGGTCGGCTCGGGCCTGCCGCCGGCATGCATGTTGGAGCGGGCATCATGTTCGGCCGGCACGCGGTTGATCGCGCCCACGGGCTCGCCATCCACGAGGATGATGCGCTTGTCGCCCTTGCGCACGGCCGGCAGGTAGCCCTGCGCGATAAAAGGCTCGCGGAACATCTGGCCGAACATCTCCATCAGCGAGGAGAAGTTGCGATCGTCGCGGGTGGAATGGAAGACGCCGGCGCCGCCATTGCCGTAAAGCGGCTTCAGAATGATGTCGCCCTGCTCCTGGCGGAAACGGGCAATCTCGGCCGGATCCTTGGTGATCAGGGTCGGCGGCATCAGGTCGGCGAATTCGGTGACGAAGATCTTCTCCGGCGAATTGCGCACCCAGGCCGGATCGTTGACGACGAGCGTCTTCGGATGGATCCGCTCCAGCAGATGGGTCGAGGTGATATAGGCCATGTCAAAGGGCGGATCCTGCCGCAGCAGGATCACATCCATGGTCGAGAGGTCGACGCGCTCGGGCGCGCCGAGCGTGTAGTGGTCGCCCTTGATGTCGCGCAGTTCCATCGGCTCCACGGTGGCAAAAATCTTGCCATCACGCATGGAGAGGCGGTCAGGCGTGTAGTGGAAGAGCTTGTAGCCGCGGCTCTGGGCCTCCAGGCTCATGGCAAAGGTGCTATCGCCCGCGATGTTGATCGTGGACACATGGTCCATCTGGACCGCGACGTTTCTGATTCTGGCCATGAGCTATCCCCGTGCAATTGCCCCGCAGATTTAGGCGGCGCGCTTGGCGAAGGCAACGCCGCCCCTCTTGAATTTTGCTGAAGCGAGCATGAGGCCGGCTGCGAATGCGTTCAGGCAAAAGCGCGGTCGGGGCTGTCTTCGGTGGCCAGATCCTCTGATGAGGAGAGGACAGGATCCAGACGGCGGCCGTTTTCGGCGGAGAAGACATGCAGCCTGGATGGGGCGATCTTCAGCGGCAGCCGACCGTTCAACGCGACATGGGATGCAACCACGGCCGTCAAGACCTGGTCGGCGACAAGGCCGTGGACCAGGCGCTGCGCGCCAAGTTCCTCAACATAATCGATGGTCATCGAGAATTGGGCATCCTCGTCGCTTGTCAGAACCAGATCTTCCGCGCGCATGCCGAGGCGGACCGGACCGTCTGACCAGCCAGCACCGCTCAAGAGGTACGCATCCGCAAAGAGCAAGCGTCCGCCTTCGATCCGCGCATCGACAAGGTTCATCGCCGGCGAGCCGATGAAGCTCGCGACAAAGGTGGAGGCCGGGCGATTATAGACCTCAAGCGGCGTGCCGATCTGCTCGATGCGACCGCCGTTCAAGACGACAAGACGATCGGCCAGCGTCATGGCTTCCAACTGGTCATGGGTAACATAGATCGCCGTCGTCTTCAGCCGCTTCTGCAGCTTGCGAATTTCGCCGCGCATGGTCACGCGCAGCTTGGCATCGAGATTGGACAGGGGTTCATCGAACAGGAAGACGGCGGGCTTGCGGACGATGGCACGGCCCATCGCGACGCGCTGACGCTGGCCGCCCGAAAGCGCGCGCGGCTTGCGGTCGAGATATTTCTCGATCTCCAGCATCTTGGCGGCTTCCGCCACACGGGCCGCGATCTCCGCCTTCGGCGTGCCGCGGTTCTTCAGGCCATAGGCGAGATTGTCGTAGACGGTCATGTGCGGATAGAGCGCATAGTTCTGGAAGACCATGGCGATGTCGCGATCCGCCGGCTCGACCTGGTTGACCACGCGGTCGCCGATTGAAATCGTGCCCTGCGAGATCTCCTCGAGGCCCGCCACCATGCGCAGAAGCGTGGACTTGCCGCAGCCCGAAGGGCCGACGAGCACGATGAACTCGCCATCCTCGATCTGGATATCGACGCTGTCCACGGCCTTGGCGCCGCCCTTGTCGTAGATCTTGGAGACCTCGTTGATGTCGATGGACGCCATGGCGGTCCCTCCTCTTACTTGTCGGTTTCGGTGAGGCCCTTGATGAACCAGCTCTGGAAAACCACCACCACGATGACGGGCGGCAGCATGGCGAGCACGGCCATGGCAAAGGCTTCGTTGTAATCGGGGATTTGCGAGCCGATCCACACCTGGAGGATCTGCTTGATGCCGCGCATCAGGGTGTAGAACCCCTCCTCCGTCGTCATCAGCATGGGCCAGAGATACTGGTTCCAGCCGTAGACGAACATGATGATGAAGACGGCGGCGATCATGGTGCGCGACAGCGGCACCAGCACGTCGATGAAGAACTTGAAGGGACCGGCGCCATCGATGCGGGCTGCTTCCAGGAGCTCGTCCGGCACCGACTTGAAGAACTGGCGGAAGAAGAAGGTGCCCGTTGCAGACGCCAGCAGCGGCAGGATCAGCCCCTGGTAGCTGTTCAAGAGGTTCAGGTCGCTCATCACCTTGTAGGTCGGCAGGATGCGCACTTCGAGCGGCAGAAGCAGCGTGGTGAAGATCAGCCAGAAGGCAAGCGTCGCAAACCGGAAGCGGAAATAGACGATGGCATAGGCGGCCAGCATCGAGAGCACGATCTTGCCGACGGCAAAACCGAGACCGAGGATGAGCGAGTTCATTGCCATGGTGAGGCCCGTCACCTGGCCGGTGAAGCCGCCACTCTCGAAGAGCACCTTCTCATAGGTCTCGGTGAAGTCGTCACCGAGCGAGAGCATCAGGCCGTTCGAGTGGATCTCGGCTGCGGAATGGGTCGATGTGGTGAAGGCAACCACCAGCGGCCCGAGCATGAAGATCACGCCCGCGATCAGGATCAGGTGGTCGAAGAATTTGGTGCGGTACATGGCGCTCTCCTCAACCGTAATGGACGCGGCGTTCGATGAAACGGAACTGGATCATGGTCAGCACGAGGACGATCACCATCAGAATGACCGACTGGGCCGAGGACGAGCCGAGGTCATTGCCACGGAAACCGTCGAGATAGACCTTGTAGACCAGCGTGATCGGGTTGTTCGCAGCACTGTCCTTCACCATGACGTCGACGACGCCGAAGGTGTCGAAGAGCGAATAGGTCATGTTGATGACGAGAAGGAAGAAGGCGGTCGGCGCCAGCAACGGGAGCGTCACGGTCCAGAAACGGCGCGTACCGGACTTGCAATCCATCGTTGCTGCCTCGCGGATCGAGGCCGGGATGCCCTGCAGGCCGGACAGGAAGAAGATGAAATTGTAGGGGATCTGGTTCCAGACGGCGATCAGCACCATGGCAAAGGCCGTATCGAAATAATTGATCCCGATCTTCATTTCCCAGCCGAACCAGGAGACGAACGTCACGAAGGGGCCGATATGCTGGTCGAAGAACATGAGACCGATCAGTCCCGCGACCGGTGGTGCGATGGCATAGACGACGATCAGCAGCGTCTTGTAGGTCGACTGGCCGCGGATCACGGCGTCGGCCTTGAGCGCCAGCAGCAGGCCAAGCGAGAGCACCAGAAACGTGACGACCAGACTGAAGACGATGGTGAAGCGCGCGATGCGGCCATATTGAGAGGCCGAGAAGATGTCGGCATAGTTGCTCAGACCGACGAAGGTCGAGCCGAAGCCGAACGGGTCCTCGATGTAGAAGGAGGACTGGATGGCCTGCACCGACGGCCAGTAGAAGAAGATCGCGATGATCGCCAGTTGCGGCAGAAGAAACATGTAAGGCAGGAATCGCGAATTGAACTGGACGCGCTTCATCTGGGACCCCTCAATGGAAAGCCCGGGGACCGATGGTCCCCGGGAGCGACACTAGACGGGACGGCGAAATCAGCCGGCGGTCTTGGAGAAGCGGGCGAGGATCTCGTTGGCCTCGGCTTCGATGGTCTTGAAGGCGTCGTCTACGCTGACTTCGCCCGAGAAGATCTTGACGAATTCGCGGTTCATGACGTCACGGATCTGCGGGTAGAAGCCCATGCGGTAGCCCTTGGACCACTCGCCACCCGGCAGCATCAGCTGCTGCAGACCGACTTCGGCCTGGGGGGTGCGCTCGTAGTGACCGTCCTTCTTGGCCAGCTCGTAGGCAGCGGTCGTCAGCGGCACGTAGCCGGTTTCCTTGTGGTAGTAGTACTGGATTTCCGGCGAGGCGATGAAGTTGAAGAAGTCGCCGGTGCACTTGTTCTCTTCAGCCGGCTTGCCGGCCATTGCGAAGAGGGCAGCACCACCGATGAAGGAGTTGGTGCCGGAGCCTTCTATGCTGCTCCAGTTCGGCAGGAAGGTTGCGGCGAACGGCATGGTGGCGGTCTTCAGGAGGCCACCGAACGAACCGGAGGAGCCAACCCAGAGAGCGACCTTGCCTTCTTCGAAGGGCTTCTGGTTGTCGTTCCAGCCGGCGCCGTAGAAGGCGAACATGCCGGCGTCCTGCCATTCCTTGAGCTTGGAGAACATCATCCGCTGCTCTTCGGTGTTGATCAGGATCTTCGTGTCGACGACGCTGTCGTAACCGTTGTTGTTGGTCGCGAACTGCAGATTGTTGCGCGAGTGGAAGTTCTCGACCATCTGCCAGGGCAGGTGAGCCTGAACGAGCGGGATATAGCCGGCTTCCTTCAGCTTCGGCGCGATCGCCTCAAACTCTTCCCAGGTCTTCGGGGCCTCAACGCCGGCCTTCTTCAGGGCGTCGACGTTGTAATACATGATCGGGGCCGACGAGGAGAGCGGCATGCCGACGAACTTGCCGTCTGCATCGGCGTAGAAGTAGCGAACGCCCTGGATGTAGTCTTCGGCGTTGAAGGTGTGGCCGGCTTCGCGGATGATGTCTTCGGCAGCGACGGTCGCACCCTTGGCATTGATGATCGTGGCAGCACCGGCATCAAAGACCTGCAGGATGTTCGGGTGCTGGCCCGAACGGAAGGCGGCGATGCCGGAGGCGAGCGCCTCTTCATAGGTGCCCTTGGAAACGGGGGTCAGGACGCAGGCCGTCTGGGCCGCGTTGAACTTCTGGGCAAGCTCGTTCAGCACTTCGCCGTTACGACCCCCCATGCCGTGCCACCAGGTGATGTTGGTCGCGGCAAGCGTCGTCGATGCGGTCATGGTCAGGGCCAGAGCGGCCAGGGAAATCTTCTTGATCATGGGTCAGATCCTCTCCACCGGTTGTTGCGGTGAGGCTCCATTAGGGCCGCTCCATGACAGCGACTTAAATGTTTTATGTCAGCTCTGTCATAATGGCTGGCTTTCGTTAACTTCGACGTGAAAGTGAAACGAAGCTAAAATGCGCCCTCGAAATGGACGGGCCAGCGCCACGGCCGGACCACGATGATATCATGGCGAAGTGACAGACGTGTTGCATCGGATTGCCTGCGAAGCCAGTGATCTGCGGCATTTTCAATCCGTCGCTCGGCGGCGTAACCGACGGCATCGACGCCCGCCTTGAGATCCTTTCGGGCTTTCACTTCGACGAAAATGACGAGGTCGCCGCGCCTGGCGATGATATCCACTTCCCCGGCCTTGGTCTTGTAGCGGAGCGCCACGATCCGGTAGCCCTTGAGGAGGAGGGCGAGGGCTGCGCGGTATTCCGACCAGCGGCCAAGCCTCTCGGCGCGGATGCGTTTCTGATCCGCGCTTTTGGCCGTCATGCGGCCCCCTTGAGTTCCAGAAGGCGCTGGTAGAGATCCTTGCGCGGCAGGCCGGTCAGGCGCGCGGCTTCCGTGGCGGCCTTTGCCGTCGGCATGGTGCCCGCCAGTTCGGCCAAGAGGCTGTCGACATCGGCGGTATCGGGGGCGGCATCGGGTGCCGGCGGGCCGATGACAAGGACGATCTCGCCCTTCACCGTCTTCTCCGCATAGTCTTGAGCGAGATCGCCCAGAGGACCGCGGCGGAACTCCTCGAAGGTCTTGGTAAGCTCTCGGCAGACCGAGGCCGGCCGTTCCTTGCCGAGTTCGTCGGCAGCGGCTGCCAGGGTATCGCCGATGCGGTGGGGCGATTCGAAGAAGATCAGCGTTGCCGGTACCTTGGCCAGTTCACGGAAGCGATCGCGCTTGGCCTTGTCCTTGGTGGGAAGGAAGCCGGCAAAAAGGAAGGCATCGTTTGGCAGACCGGATCCGACAAGCGCCGCAAGCGGAGCCGAGGCGCCGGGGATCGGCACGACGCGGTGACCGGCCTCAATGGCAAGCTGGCCGAGACGATAGCCGGGGTCGGAGACGAGCGGTGTGCCGGCATCGGAAACGAGGGCCACGGATTTGCCGGCTTCGAGCGCGGCCAGCAGACGGGCACCCGCCTCGTCGGCATTGTGCTCGTGATAGGCGTAAGGCCGGTTCTCGATGCCGTAGCGGTCGAGAAGGACGCGCGTGACGCGGGTATCCTCGCAGGCGAGCACATCGGCGCCAGCCAGCGTTTCCAGCGCGCGGATGGTGATATCGCCGAGATTGCCGATCGGCGTTGCCACGAGATAGAGCGCAGGCTCCAGCGGGCGGGCCGCAATCGGCGTGTCGTTCAGGCGGTAACGCTTGGTACCGGGCGCCGCGGCCGCATGTTTGTCTTCTGTTGTCATGCGGCCTTTATCCTCCAGCCCCTCGCCCGCGGCAAGGGCGACGCGGCCATAAACCATTCCGATAACCTTCGCGTGGGACGAACGTGGAAAACCTTGGAGCCTCTTGCTTTTCCCGCTCTTTTGCTGCCATTTTGCCCGTCCACATCGTCCGGCCCGGGGACTGCCCGGCGCCTTTTTCCGATCCGGAACTCCGGAAGACGACACGTCGAAAGCGGTAGCATCCCATGCGTATAACTCTTGAACGGTCCAATCTCCTCAAGTCTCTGAACCACGTGCACCGCGTGGTCGAGCGTCGCAACACGATCCCGATCCTGTCGAACGTGCTGCTCAAGGCCGAAGGTGCCGAGCTCGACATGAAGGCGACAGACCTCGACCTCGAGATCACCGAAGGCACGCCTGCCATGGTCGAGCAGGCTGGCGCCACCACCGTTCCCGCCCATCTTCTTTATGAAATAGTCCGCAAGCTGCCGGACGGTTCGGAAGTGCTGCTCGCCACGAACCCGGATGGTTCGACGATGACGGTCGCCTCCGGCCGTTCCAAGTTCTCGCTGCAGTGCCTGCCGCAGTCGGACTTCCCGGACCTGACCGCCGGCAGCTTCACGCATTCCTTCAAGATCAAGGCGTCGGACTTCAAGATGCTGATCGATCGCACCCAGTTTGCGATCTCCACCGAAGAGACCCGCTACTATCTGAACGGTATCTTCCTGCACACGATCGAGGCCGGCGGTGCGCTGAAGCTGCGCGCCGTTGCGACCGACGGTCACCGCCTGGCGCGCGCCGATGTCGACGCGCCCTCCGGCTCGGAGGGCATGCCGGGCATCATCATTCCGCGCAAGACGGTCGGTGAACTGCAGAAGCTGATCGACAATCCGGATCTCACCATCGGCATCGAGATTTCCGATTCCAAGATCCGCCTGTCCATTGGCTCCGTTGTTCTGACCTCCAAGCTGATCGACGGCACCTTCCCCGATTACCAGCGCGTTATCCCGCAGGCGAACGACAAGGAAATGCGCGTCGATTGCCAGACCTTCGCCCGTGCCGTCGACCGCGTCTCGACCATTTCCTCGGAGCGTGGTCGCGCCGTGAAGCTTGCACTGGCCGACGGCCAGCTGATGCTCACCGTCAACAACCCGGATTCGGGCAGTGCGACGGAAGAAGTCGCCGTCGGCTATGAAAGCGACGCGATGGAGATCGGCTTCAACGCCAAGTATCTGCTCGACATCACCGCCCAGTTGTCGGGCGACGACGCGATCTTCCTGCTGGCTGATGCCGGCTCGCCGACGCTCATTCGCGACACGGCGGGCGCCGACGCGCTCTATGTCCTCATGCCGATGCGCGTCTGAGTCGCGAATTTTTCTGGCGGGCATATGGCCCGCCAGCGTCATTCTCTCTTGCAATTGCGACAGCGAGGCCCAAAATTGTCGCAATCGCCTCGCAGGACACGAGCAGCAACAAGAAGAGGGACGATCATGGCCATTCGACTGAAGGAACGGTTCGGGAAGAAATTCGACGAGGAAATCCGCTTCTTCAAGGGCATGATGCAGGGTCCGAAGACGGTCGGCGCGATCGTGCCGACATCGTCCGTCACGGCGAAGCGCATGGCGAGCGTCATCGACGTAAGGTCGGGCCTGCCGGTTCTCGAACTCGGCCCTGGCACGGGCGTGATCACCAAACAGATTCTCGCCCGCGGCGTCGCGCCGGAGAAGATCGTCTCGGTCGAGTATTCTGAAGACTTCTATCGCCGCCTGGTCGAGGATTATGCCGGCGTCAACTTCATCCATGGCGACGCCTTCGATCTCAAGAATTCGCTCGGTGCCTTCGCCGACAAGACGTTCGATTGCGTCATCTCTGCCGTGCCAATGCTGAGCTTCCCGATGGAGGCTCGTATCCAGCTGCTCGAAGACCTGCTCTCGCGCATTCCCGAAGGTCGTCCCGTGGTGCAGATCACCTATGGTCCGGTCTCGCCGGTCATCGCCAAGCCGGATCGCTACCACATCCAGCATTTCGACTTCGTCGTGCGCAACATCCCGCCCGCCCAGCTGTGGATCTACCGCAAGGCCTGAGTGGCCGCCTAAGGGGAACACCTGCGGAGAACAGGGGATCGACCGTCCATCCAGACGCCTTCCGCTTGCGCTTCATCGCGTCTCATGCGACTGGACGGCCATGGAGATCTGGCAGGAGTCTTAAACTTGAGCGCACGGCACCGTCTCATCGTCGGACTGGATGTTCCGACCGTCCAGGAAGCGGAGCGTGTCGTCTCCACGCTGGGCGACAGCATCTCCTTCTACAAGATCGGCTATCAGCTCGCCTTTGCCGGCGGGCTCGAATTTGCCCGTGACCTTGCCAAACAGGGCAAGCAGGTCTTCCTCGACATGAAGCTGCTCGACATCGATAACACGGTGGCATCCGCGGTCGAGAACATCGCCCGCATGGGCATGACCATGCTGACACTGCATGCCTATCCAAAAGCAATGACAGCCGCCGTCAAGGCAGCGGAAGGCTCGGGCCTCTGCCTGCTCGGCGTCACCGTGCTGACCTCGATGGACGAGCAGGATCTCAAGGATGCCGGCTATCAATACGATCCGCGCAGCCTAGTGCTGAAGCGCGCCGAACAGGCGCGTGCGTCCGGCATGGGTGGCATCGTCTGCTCGGCGGAGGAAGCCTCCGCTGTCCGCCAGATTGTCGGGCCGAAAATGGCAATCGTGACGCCAGGCATCCGACCGGCCGGAGCCGACAAGGGCGACCAGAAGCGCGTGATGACACCATCCGACGCCATTGCAGCCGGCTCAAGCCACCTTGTCGTGGCACGCCCGATCGTCAAGGCAGACGACCCGAAGGCGTCGGCGCTTGCGATCCTGGCGGAAATGGATGCCGCGCTCGCCAAACAGTCTTGATCGAAGAAACCGGGAGGAAGACATGGCCAAGGGCTACTGGATCGCACGCGTCGATATTCGTGATGCCGAGCGCTACAAGGATTACGTTGCCGCAGCAAAGCCGGCATTCGAGAAATACGGCGCGACCTTCCTCGCCCGTGGCGGCGCCTATACCCAGCTTGAAGGTCAGGTCCGGGCCCGCAACGTGGTGATCGAGTTCCCCTCGCATCAGGCTGCGGTGGATTGCTACAACTCACCGGAATACCAGATCGCCGCCAGGATCCGCCAGGAAGTGGCGGATGCCGAAATGGTGGTCGTCGAGGGCGTCTGAGCCCATCCAGCCTTGCGCCTCAATGTCCGGCGGGTGCGTCCTTGACGGGCCTTTCCCCCGCCGGACGATTCGGTTAAGAGAGGCCAGATCGCGCATATCGTGTGCGCCCATATCGTTCAGGGGAGCCGTCCATGACCTTGTCCAACCTTCCGCCGCTCGTCACCGTCTTCGGGGGCTCGGGCTTCGTGGGACGGCATGTGGTACGCGCTCTTGCGAAGCGCGGCTATCGCATCCGTGTCGCCGTGCGCCGCCCGGATCTAGCGGGCTTCCTGCAGCCGCTCGGCAATGTCGGCCAGATCTCCTTCGTCCAGGCCAATCTGCGTTACCGCTCGTCGGTCGATGCCGCAGTTCAGGGCGCCGACCATGTCGTCAACTGCGTCGGCATTCTGTTCGAGAGCGGCCGCAACGGCTTTGACGCCGTGCAGGATTTTGGTGCTCGCGCGGTTGCGGAAGCAGCCCGCTCTGTCGGCGCGACGCTGACGCATATCTCGGCGATCGGCGCCGATGCCAGGTCTGACTCCGTCTATGCCGCGACCAAGGGCCGTGCGGAAGCGGCCGTCCAGTCGATCATCCCGGATGCCACCATCCTCCGTCCGTCGATCGTCTTCGGTCCGGAGGACGGTTTCTTCAACAAGTTCGCCGCCATGGCCCGCCTTGCGCCGGCCCTGCCGCTCGTCGGCGGTGGCAAGACCAAGTTCCAGCCCGTTTACGTCGGCGATGTCGCCGAAGTCGTGGCACGTGCCGTCGATGGTTCGATCGCGCGCGGCAAGATCTATGAACTCGGTGGCCGTGACGTTGCGACCTTCAAGCAGTGTCTCGAGACCATGCTGGAAATCGTCGGTCGCAAGCGTGCCCTGGTGACGCTGCCCTTCGGCATCGCCTCACTGATCGGCAGCATTGCCTCTGCCGTGCCGCTGATCACGCCGCCGCTCACCAGCGACCAGGTCAAACTGCTGAAGAAGGACAATGTCGTTTCGGCCGCCGCAAAGGCTGAAGGACGCACGCTCGAAGGCCTCGGCATCCAGCCGGTGACGATGGCCGCCATCCTGCCGACCTACCTCGTGCAGTATCGCGTTCATGGCCAGTATACGGGGTCCGGCAAGGCAGCCTGAGGCTGCCTTCCATCGCCTGACAATCGTCACGCCGTTGCACAAAAGACGCAGCTAAACAAAGACCTGCGTTAACCGCGGATAAAGCAAGTTCGCCTATTGATGGCGGTCGTGGCAATGCGTAAAGACTGGCCCCCAACGGCCGGCCGGCAACGATTGCCGGCCCTTCATTTCAAGACAGTCTTAAGAGGCATTTTCATGGGCAAGTCCATCGCACTGTTCTTCGCATGTGCGGCACTGGTTATCATCGCGGGCTCCTTCGTCGCCCCGACCACGGTGGCGGCACGCAAGGACAATTGCGCGCCTGCCTATGGCATCGACCCCTGCTCGACGGCGTCGATCCCGTCGAACAACTGATTTCCCGAAAACAAAAAGGCCGCCCCTCGGGACGGCCTTTTTTCTTGTCTTTGATCTGCCGGCCTCAGCCGAAGATCATCAACCCGATAATGCCTGCCGTGCCGACAGCGATCCGCCACCAGGCAAAGGGCGCATAGCCC
>LFEF01017091.1_pt1 | contig 22406 bp, 17 predicted proteins | sample 619371 | NCBI WGS metagenome assembly LFEF01 (sample SAMN03014291, study PRJNA259931) | freshwater metagenome | biome: lake; feature: waterbloom | place: China: Taihu Lake | collected 2006-08 | depth 0 m m
GGCTGTACCGTTGACTGTATCTGGAGTAGAGCGATTCCGTAGAGTTGGCTGTATAGTTATCGCTAACCTGATTTTAACAGATAGTGTCATTAATCTCTAGAGTAAGGGATTCGCTCTGTAGCCATGTTTTTGCTGGTTTTCTGCCCCGAAACAAGCTATAATGGTCTAAAGGTCAAATTTGAAAATTTTTGCCTCAAACCCTATCTGCGTAAGAACTTCAGGATTGTGTGTTCAGTAGTTCATTAGTATTTTATTGCTTTAACTCAGGCTCTGTAAGACTTTTAGCCATAGCTAGTATGTTTATACGGGGGAAGTTCAGTTATTGATGCTCGCTACAGTTAAGAATTAAGAAGTAATCGGGTTATGGCAAATCATTGGAGCGGACAAATATGATATTTTAGATTTAAGTTGAGAGTGGCGATTGCCTCTTGATTAAGTCGTTAGGTCGCTTTAACTCTTAGTAGTGATAATGTCCGTCAAGTTATTTTTTAGTGTGATCGATACTGATTGATTCATTAGGAGGTTTAGCTTGTCGAATGCTATCTCGTTCCGTTGATTTGGGAAGACTCAAGTTATAGGGATATCTGCTTCGGAGGTTGAATTATGCCAGGGATGCGAAGGGCGGATCGCCGAGATTCTAATAGTGATAATGAGCGCAACAATCCTCGCTCTCGGCAGCCAGAGCCACCCTCTTATCATGAACTGAAACAGCAGCGAGATAATGCTAGAGGTGATAAGTTTTTGTTGCAGCAGGAAAAAGCTCAATTGCAGCAACAGCTTCAGACTTCACAGCTTGCAGTTGATGAATGGGAGCAGCGTGCAACGCAGAATAATCAACTCTATCTTAGTGAGCAGCAAAGATATCAGCAAACTCTTTGTCTTTATAACGAAGAGAAGGCAAAAACTGTTGAATTAATAGCCAAATATCAAGAAGCAGATGCCCGGCGGACGCAATATCTGACTCTGTATAATGAAGCCCAAGAGCTGCTTAAACGAGAAAGACGCTCAAAGGCTGGCATCAAGGGTTGGGAAACTCGCCGTAAAATTGAAAATGAGCGTCTAAAGCAGGAAATTGCTGAAATGGTTGTTCTACTGCGTGAATCGTTGGCAAGCAAGGATGAGGCGGTGAATAACCTTTATGCTTTAGCAGAGCGTATGGATAGGATTCAACAATTAGTTGATTCGGTAGAAGTGGAATCTACTGGTAATCCAGTTGGTTTGCTGCAAAAGCTCAAACGCATTTGGCTTGCCATTAAAGATATCCTTTCTGAATAACTGGACTTCCCCCATACATAAATACTAAAAAATTAACAAAACCCTTACCGCATGGAGGTTCTAAGAAAAAATTGAAAAGAGACTACTGGGTACATTTTTCGCTTGAAAATGGCTGTACCGTTGACTGTATCTGGAGTAGAGCGATTCCGTAGAGTTGGCTGTATAGTGATCGCTAACCTGATTTTAACAGATAGTGTCATTAATCTCTAGAGTAAGGGATTCGCTCTGTAGCCATGTTTTTGCTGATTTTCTGCCCCGAAACAAGCTATAATGGTCTAAAGGTCAAATTTGAAAATTTTTGCCTCAAACCCTATCGGCGTAAGAACTTCAGGATTTTGTGTCCAGTAGTTCATTGGTATTGTATTGCTTGAACTCAGGCTCTGTAAGACTTTTAGCCATAGCTAGTATGTTTATACGGGGGAAGTCCAGGAATAAAGGAGATTTTTCATGAGTCAAGAGTTAACACCTGCTCTAGAGCCAAAGCGTAAAGGCACATTGGGGGAACAAGTTCGTAAAATTGCCGATCAGCTTCAACAAGATACTGAATTGCAGATTAAAGCGACCTCTCGTATACTAGGAGCCGCCGCTCAGATTAGTGAAAATCACGATCAACTTATTCGTGAGGTTGTTGATATGGTTGAGGAAGATCTAGACAACCAAGCTTGCGTTTATCAGACAATCAACTTCACTGTTGATACTCTTAAGCAGCAGTTTAGAACGCTAAATGAAGCTAAGTATTATTTTGGATTAAAAGCTAATAGTTGGGCAGCTCTTGCTAATAAACTCAACAATCTATCTACTCAAGACTCGATGCCTATTGATTATGACAAGAATTCAATATCAAAACGCTTTGATGTGATTGAAGGTGAGATCAGAGCTATGCGTTCCGAAATAAGTCAGATATTGTTTCTGTTAAAGCTACTTATTCCTGATAAGTCCTCTCTTGATCAATAATGTGGTGGGTTACGGCGAATTTTTAATTATTGGTTAACTGCTTAACTTGTCGTCGCCTAACCCACCCTACATTTAAATTTCGGGTGCTTTTAGGGAATAAAGGGAGAAACTGGGGGTTTTTGCCTTTGCCTGTTGCACTAAACTGGGGACAGAATTACGCGCTAGGGCGGTTAATTTATTGGTAGTAGCATCGTAAATCGTCGTAGCCACTTTGGGATAGAGTCCAATGCCGATAATTGGCACTAATAGAGAAGCGATGATAAAGACTTCCCGGGGTTCCGCATCGACGAGGGCATGGTGTTCTTCTAATTCCTTATTTTCCGGCCCATAGAGAATTTCTCGCAACATGGACAAGAGATAAATCGGGGTGAGAATGACACCGATAGCCGCTAAAAAGACGATGATGACGCGGAAAGTGGGACTATAGGCATCACTGGTGGCAAAACCGATAAATACCATTAATTCCGCCACAAAACCGCTCATCCCGGGCAAAGCGAGGGAAGCAAGGGAACAGGTGGTCCACATAGCAAAAACTTTCTTCATTTTCTTGCCGACACCGCCCATCTCGTCTAACATCAGGGTATGGGTGCGATCGTAGGTACAACCGACCATAAAGAATAAACTCGCCCCAATCAGTCCGTGGGAAATCATCTGTAACATCGCCCCGCTTGTACCAATATCGGTAAAGGAAGCCATACCAATCAGGACAAATCCCATGTGAGAGATGGAAGAATAGGCAATTTTGCGCTTAAGATTGCGTTGGGCAAAGGAGGTTAAGGCGGCGTAGATAATATTAACTACCCCTAAAATCACCAAAACGGGGGCGAAAACGGCGTGAGCATCGGGTAACATCCCCATATTCATCCTTAAGAGCGCATAACCACCCATTTTCAGCAAAATTCCCGCTAGTAACATGTGGGCAGGGGCAGTGGCTTCGCCGTGGGCATCCGGTAGCCAAGTATGGAGGGGGAAGATGGGCAGTTTTACCCCGTAGGCAATCAGGAAACCAGCGTAGAGGAATAATTGCAGTTTCAGGGGAAAATCCTTGCCAGCAATAGTCACCATGTCAAAGGAGACGGTATCGCCATAAAAAGCCATCGTCAGCGCCGCTACAAGGATAAAGAGAGAGCCTCCGGCGGTGTAAAGGATAAATTTGGTGGCTGCGTAGAGACGACGTTTACCGCCCCAAATAGAGAGGATTAGATAGACGGGGACTAATTCTAATTCCCAGACGAGGAAGAACAGTAACAGATCCTGTACGGCAAACACCGCAATCTGTCCCCCGTACATCAACAGCATCAGGAAGTAGAATAGTTTCGGTTTAAAAGTCACCGGCCAAGCCGCTAAGATAGCCAGAGTGGTGATAAATCCCGTTAAGATAATCAGAGGCATGGAGAGGCCATCGGCTCCTAAGGACCATCTTAGGTCAATTTCGGGCAACCATTGATAACTTTCCACTAATTGCAGATTGGGATTAGCGAAATCGTAACTGGTATAGAAAGCGTAGATAATTAGGGCAAAGTCGATTAATCCCACCGTCAGAGCAAACCATCTCACGGTTTTACCGTCTTTATCGGGAATTATGGGAACTAATAAAGCGGCGACGATGGGAAAAAGGATGATGGCAGTTAACCAAGGAAAGTTCGTTAGATTCATCGGCTGTTTTAATATTTATTTAATCGTCAGAATCGAGAAATTAAGCTAGGGCTTTTTGGCGGTTTTACCGGGGAAAACCGCTTTTTTTCTCTTGTTCTCGCGGTTACAGTTAACTGTACCTAAATCAATCTAGCAATTATTTTCCTGTCCTTGTCTATTAATATTGTTAAGTTTCAGGAGACTTCTGCCCTAATTAATTTTTGAGAGTTCAAAAATGGGAAAAATAGCGATGAGGTTGCAGAAAATCTCTAAATAAGTGGGTAGGTGTTAAAAATTGTCGGCTCCCCCCTTATTAAGGGGGGATTAAGGGGGGTAGGCAGGGTGGTTTCATAAAAGTAAAGCAAAAATTGTGTCAACTTGGTTAGCCCATAAACGCCGAGCTTGGGGAACCGTCCGAAACCCGCCACGGCGAACCAAGGTAATCAACCAACTAAATAAAATCGCCCAGTTAACGGGAGAATGACCGCCCGCCGAGACGGATTATCCTCCTTCAAGGCGACATCTTTCACCCAGTGAAACTGATTTTCAATACTCCAATGCCCCTGAATTGCCTTCAAAAAGGCTTCCACTGACAACCGTTCACTACTGATGAAATAAGCCTTCTCCTCAAAATTCTTTCCCTCCCGTTTGCCTTGACGTTCCACTACGACAAAGCTTTGTCAACCTCTCCATTTCTGCTGGAGACCTGCCGATGCTTCATATACCCTCACTTTTCTGCTTACTTGTCTGCCGTGGCTATTATCTTGAACTGTGATTTCTGAGCAAGCTGGCTCTGACAACGCTCTTTTTTCTATGGCCTTGTATAGGCTCGGCTGATTTTCTTTGACCGCCATCAGGTAATCGTGATTGGCTTCCATGATGGCGGCTGCTGTCTCCCTTTGATTGTGTAGAGCATCTACTGTGAAACACTGGCGTACTGGTAACTCCCCTAATGCCTCTATCAGTTCTCTTCCTACTGTTATCTGACTCCTAAGTAGGGGCTGCTGAATAAATCTAAAAACCTTGTTGTATAAGACTTTTAGACTTTTTTCCCCTCAAAAAGTGCCAGCACTTGGAGTGATCGGGGGGAAAATTCAGGTACTTTTTCCCTGAAAATTAGGTAGTTGACCACCTGAAAATCGCTAAAACCCTACACCCCACACCCCACACCCCACCCCCCCGATGTCGGGGGGGTTGGGGGGGCCACACCCTGCCCCCACGAAAACCTTTTCAGCAAACCCTAAGTTAAATAAGCGATAGTTACCCCCGAACCGCCCTCATTTTGGGGTGCTAATTGAAAGCGTTTTATCTGGGGATGACGGGATAAAAAATCGTGAACACCTTGACGCAATTTCCCCGTACCTTTACCGTGAATAATCCATAATATACCCGATGGGGTAGCCCTGACGATCGCCTGTTCGATATCCGTTTCTGACTCTGCCACCCTGGAACCGCGAATATCGACGGTATTATTAGCAGTACGAATTAAAGGAGTCTCCTGGTGTTTTGTGGGAGTTTGGGGCAAATTTTTGGCAGGTTTTGGCGCAGTTTCCACTTTTTGACCATCCAAAGACTCAATCTGAGCTAAGGGTAGGGTCATCTTCATCATACCAAAACGCAGGGAAATCTCCTCTGATTCCGGTGAAATTGCTAAAACTTCGGCAGTTTGTCCCAAATTGGGCAAGCGTACCCTTTCCCCCACTTGCGGACGATAATTAACCTTAGTTTTTTCCGTTTTTGGTAATAACCTTTCTGCGATCGCAGTTAACTCCTCTGTGGCTTTTTGAGCATCTCTACCGGTTTTTGTTCCCGCTTGCAATCGGCGAATAACGTCATTAATCTCTGCTTTTGCCGATAATAAAGCCTTTTGTATCTCCTGCTCTTGATAACGCTTTAATTCTCGCTCTCTCTCCTGTAGAGAATTAGCCCGCGTGGACACCTCTGTATAAAATTTCTCCGTTTGTTGGAGTAATTGACTAGCCTCCTTAGCTTTTGACTCCTGTTCCCGTCTTTGCGCTTCCAAACCAGCAATTACTTGATTTATCTCCTCCGATAACCCCCCCAGATGATTTCTCGCTTCGGCCACAATTTCGGGACTTAATCCCAAACGCTGGGCAATAGTTAAAGCATTAGAACGCCCCGGAATGCCCCATAATAGTCGATAAGTGGGGGAAAGAGTGCGATCATCAAACTCTACCGAGGCATTTTCAAAGCGAGAATCTCGATACTTTAACGCTTTTAATTCCCCGTAGTGGGTGGTAGCCACCGTCAGTAAACTATGATCAGCGAGGTATTGTAAAATAGCGATCGCTAAAGGACTTCCCTCGGCCGGATCCGTACCTGCTCCCACCTCATCGAGTAAAACCAAGGAACGAGAATTTAAAGCCGCTAAAATGCGGACGATCCGGCGAATGTGACCCGAAAAAGTCGATAAACTCTGTTGCAAAGACTGTTCATCGCCGATATCGGCTAAAACCTGATCGAACCAGGGTATCTCTACCGGTTCCCGCGCTGGAATAAACAGGCCCGCTTTCGCCATTAAAGCCGCTAATCCGAGGGTTTTTAAAGTAACGGTTTTTCCGCCGGTATTTGGTCCGGTGATAGCAACAACGCGAATTTCTGGGGTAATCTGCACATTTATTGGTACTACCTCCCCCCCCTGTTCGTGGTGTTTTTGCCACCAGAGCAAAGGATGACGCAAATTCCTTAAAGTTATCGTTTCCGAACCATCGATAAAGTGGGGGGGATTACCCTCTAACCATAAACTGTAACGGGCCCTAGCGGTGGCCAGATCGAGCCTAGTAGCGATCGCTAGTAAATATTCTAAGTCCTCAAAGGCTTCGGCGATCAGATTACTTAACTGCCGCAGGATTTTTTCTTCTTCGATTTGTTCCTGACGACGATATTGCCGCAGTTGATTGCCTTGGTCAACGATAGAGTGAGGTTCAATGTAAAAAGTCGCCCCTGTGCTGGAAGTATCGTGAATTATGCCCGGTATTTGCTCTTTTTGCGCTGCTTTGACGGGAATCACCCAGCGGTCGCTTCTTTGGGTAATGACCGCTTCTTGGATGGCACCGCCCTGTTTTTGCATGATATCCTGCAATTTTCGGTAAATTCGCTCTTTAATCACCTTCATTTGTCCCCGAATTTCGCGTAATTGGGGACTAGCGCGATCAGATATCCGGCCATCTTCATCGATACAACGGTGTATTTCCTGTTCTATCTCTGGATAGGTGCGAATTTCCGCTACTAACTCTTTTAAAACCGGTATATCTTCCTGTTCGTCAATTAAACGCCGTAAACGTCGCACTCCCGCTAAAGTCGTGGCAATATTTAAAAGTTCCTGTCCCGATAATAAACCCCCCAGATGCGCCCTTTCTAGGGCATCACCGATGTCGGTAATCCCATCAAAGGAAAGACGACTATCTAATTTTTGTTCTAAACTATAAACTTCTTTGGTTTGGCAGAGTAGGTTTAAACTTTCCTCTTTGCTTTCTGGTAACGGCAATTGACGAATTGCGATCGCACCGAGTTTAGTCGCTGCAAAAGTAGCTAGGTGTTGACATAGCCGCGGCCATTCCAATAATTCTAGGGTTTCGTCTTGAATCAATTTTGTAGTTTTTTATAATACGCTTTGTATTTCTAGTCTAACTGGATTTGGCCTGATTTTGCAGGAGTCATTTCAGTCAACAGTCATCAGTAATCAGGGAAAAGACAGCACTGTTACTCGCACCTAATACCTGTCACTTAACAATCCCGCTAGACATCTCCAAAAATTATAACCCAATCACAGTTTGCTTTACTGAAATGTGTATCTATCCTTGCTAATTCAATTTAACTGAAAAAATATGGGGCAATTAAAATCATTTCTACTTGGGTAAGTTTCTGTCCTACAAAGACTTCTAGTCTAGATATAATATTAGGTCGAGTTCTACTGATAACTGATCACTGATAACTGATCACTGATAACTGATCACTGTATCTAAATTCCTTTCTGGAGAGAGAATTGTACTTGTTTAAATTCTTGTTTTAAACGTTGTTTGAGTTTGTCGGGGATGGGACGGGAACCGTAGGCGGTATAATAACCTGCTACAGAGTTTAAGGCCGTTTGCATAGTAGTGAAAGAACGCAAACCCCCGGATTTTTTATCTTTTCGGTAGAGGGAGATGTAATCGTTGATTTGTTCCTTTGCTTGCGACTCAACTGCCGCTTTATTCGGGTCATCTTTGACTAAATCAAGGGCTGTGGTTAAAGTTTCAATCACCGTCAGGGTATCTTTTCCATAATTACCCGTTAACCCCGAACTACTAGAACAACCCATCAATCCGATGACCAGGACGAGAACCAAAGCTAATAAGCGAGAAATGTAAGGTTTTAGAGACATATTTTCAACACCATAAGTTAATCCCAAGTCACCTTATCCTATCAGGAAACCGTGACCAGTTCTTCATGAGAGTCAACCTGCTGCAAAAATCAAAAATCTTTCCTTTTGTCGGGGGTCAACTGGGGGTAAATAGCCAAAATATAGGCTTTTTTGGCGGCAAAAGCACCATTTTTGCCTAAAAGTTGCCATGCCATCAACCCGGAGTGAGTTGATTCTGGACTAATTCGGGCTGCGATAAGGCACTGGTGGCGGTTTCCCGAAGGTAGATAAGCTAAGACGCATTTAAAGCGCTTATTCTTAAGATTAGCCGAATCTCCCCCAATCCCTTTACTGTTGCCTCTTGCAAGAGTGCCTCTTGCCTCGTCTCAACAAGCAATTTAAATGCGCGGGCAGCTTATCCGCCATATCATCATTAGCTATGGCTGTCAATACCTCTTTAGATAGGGTTTGCGGCAAAAAGTTTATTGGTGGGGTTAGGAGTCGGTTGGGGAAGTCCGAATAACAAAATGACCTCGCTCCCCTGGAAAGGGTTACACTGATATTCAGCCAACCCTAAATAAGCCAGAGTGGAGAAAAGGCTGAAACATATACTCGTCGGTGCTTGGGATTTTTGGCAAGCAGCGGCAACCCAGCAGCCTTTTGTCCCATTTCTGAGAGAGAAGTTAATACTTTGTAATAATTATTAGCGGGGCGAGTATTGCTGATCCCGTCTGCTTGGAGAAATTGCGATAAAATTAACGATCATAACGATCAATAAAAAAATTTTATGGTTGTAACTGTTAATAATTCCCTGACAATAAGGGAATTTCTGCAATTACCAGAAACTCAACCCTCTAGGGAATTTATTGATGGTCAAATTATTCCCAAACCCATGCCCCAAGCTAAACATAGCACTATTCAAGGTGATTTGGTTCCAGCTATTAACGCCAGTCTAAAACCCCAACGAATTGCCCGTGCCTATCCTCAATTGCGTTGTACTTTTGGCAGTCGTTCTCTAGTTCCTGATGTTTCAGTTTTTCTCTGGGAAAATATTCCTCGCGATGCCGAGGGAAAAGTATTAAATACTTTTGCGATCGCTCCTGACTGGTTGATTGAAATTCTCTCTCCTGACCAAAATCAGACTAAAGTTGTTAAAAATATCCTTTATTGTCTAGATCACGGCACTCAAATGGGTTGGTTAATCGATCCTGAAGAAGAAATTATCTTTGTTTATTTTAGTGATCGAACTATCGCTATTTTTGAATCAGAAAATGCTCTTTTACCCGTCCCTGCTTTTGCGATCAGTTTTCAAATCACCCTCGGTCAATTATTTGACTGGTTAAGAGGTTAACGGATTATCAGTTATCAGTAAACAGTGATCAGTGATCAGTGACAAATTCCCCAACCTCGCCACTTCCCCACTCGATCGAGTACAATAAAGTGTTCAGCAAAAGCGATCGGCTATTAGCTTTGATTAGTCCTTCGGTAAGAGTTATAAACCAGAGAAAAGAGCCATTAAGAGCGGCAATTAGCTGAAAAAGCTCAAAAACTGAATTTTAGGCTGAAGGCTGACCGTAGCTTGCTGAAAGCTGAATCCCGTTGATAATTTTTTTACTTGAATCGCCGTGGTTATCCAAATCGACTCAACTCAAAACTACGAAACCAAAACCCAAGAGATCGCTAGACAACTTTTAGCCGAAACTCGGGAAAAAAAAGGTCTTTGGTCTGCTTTACAGGATCAAATGCGTTGGGATGATAAATTACTCGATTGGGCAATGTCTAACCCCAATTTACGAGTACAATTATTCCGTTTTATTGACTGTTTACCCGCTTTACGCAGTAATGCCGAGATCGCTAATCATCTCCAACAATACCTCGGTGATGCCTCCGTAGAACTGCCCAGTGCGCTGAAAAGTATCCTCAACTTTAGTGATCCTAACTCCCTACCCGCTCAAACGGCCGCCAGTCTGATCAGTAAATCCGTAGAAACCTTAGCTCGTAAGTATATCGCTGGGGAAGACCTAGAGCAAATTACTCGCACTGTCACCCGTCTGCGGAAGGAAAAAATGGCTTTTACCATAGATCTCCTCGGTGAAGCGGTAATTACTGAAGCGGAAACCCAAGTTTATCTACAAAGTTATCTCGATTTAATGACCCATTTGGCTCAAGAAGCGAGCAAATGGAATAAAGTTAGCCAAATTGATGAAGCGGACGGCGACTTATTACCACAAGTGCAGGTTTCTGTCAAGCTAACTGCCTTTTATTCTCAGTTTGATCCCATGGATCCGATTGGTAGTAAGGAGAAAGTTTGCGATCGCATTCGCCTACTGTTGCGACGCGCTCAGGAGTTAGGGGTGGCAGTCCATTTTGATATGGAACAGTACGTTTATAAAAACCTCACCCTGGCTATCCTGAAAGAATTACTCCTAGAAGAAGAATTTCGCAGTCGTACCGATATTGGCATCACCCTACAGGCATATTTAAGAGATTCTGCCCAAGATTTACAAGATTTAATTAATTGGGCCAAAAAGCGCGGTTATCCCCTTACTGTCCGGCTAGTCAAAGGCGCTTACTGGGATCAGGAAACGATTAAATCTCGGCAAAATCACTGGCCACAGCCGGTATATAACGAAAAATCGGCCACAGATGCCAATTATGAACGGATGACGCGGTTATTATTGGAAAATCATCAATATTTATACGCCGCTATCGGTAGTCATAACGTGCGATCGCAAGCCCTAGCCTGTGCGATCGCAGAAAGTTTAGAAATTCCCCGTCGTCGCTTTGAAATGCAGGTATTGTACGGCATGGGCGACCAATTAGCGAAAGCGTTAGTGAAGCGGGGTCATCGGGTGCGGGTTTATTCCCCCTACGGACAACTCTTACCCGGTATGGCCTACCTAATCCGTCGTTTATTGGAAAATACCGCTAATAGTTCCTTCCTCCGGCAAAATTTGGAGGATCGTCCCGTGGAAGATTTAATCGCAGCCCCCCGGGTTTTAGGCAAGGATAACCCGATTATCCCCGGTTTTCCTAATGCCCCCGATACGGATTATGCCAACGAGCAATTACGAAATAAAGCGAGTCAAGCCCTTACTTTTGTCAAAAATTCCCTCGGTAAGACCTATTTACCCCTAATTAACGGCGAATACGTCGCCACCAATGTTCAAATTAATTCCGTTAATCCCTGTAACCCGCAGGAAATAGTGGGGAAAGTGGGCTTAATTGAGGTGGAACAGGCAGAAAAAGCGATCATAGCGGCGAAACAGGCTTTTCCCGCTTGGAGACGCACTCCAGTGGCTAAAAGAGCCGAAATACTGCGAAAAGCGGCGGATTTGATGGAAGCGCGACGACACGAGTTATCGGCCTGGATTTGTTTGGAAGTGGGCAAAGTTATCCAACAGGCGGATCCGGAAGTGTCAGAAGCGATCGATTTTTGCCGTTATTACGCCTCCGAGATGGAAAGACTGGATTTAGGGCATAATTTCGACGTAGCAGGTGAGAATAATCGTTATTCCTACCAACCCCGGGGTATTGCTTTAGTGATTTCTCCCTGGAATTTCCCCCTAGCCATTGCGGTGGGGATGACAGTAGCGGCTTTAGTAGCAGGTAACTGTACGCTATTGAAACCTGCCGAGACTTCCTCGGTGATTACGGCGAAATTTGCCGAGATTCTCCTAGAAGCGGGTATTCCTGCCGGAGTCTTCCAATATATCCCGGGTAAAGGTTCCCAGGTGGGGGCGCATCTAGTCAGCCATCCCGATGTTCACCTAATCGCCTTCACCGGTTCACGAGAAGTGGGCTGTCGCATCTATACAGATGCCTCGATCGTGCAAAAGGGTCAAAAACACCTAAAACGAGTTATCGCCGAAATGGGCGGCAAAAATGCCCTAATTGTCGATGAGAGTGCCGATTTAGATCAGGCCGTTGTCGGTGCGGTTAAGTCCGCTTTTGGCTACACCGGCCAGAAATGTTCGGCCTGTTCGCGAATAATCGTTCTGGAAAGCGTCTATGATAGCTTTGTTGATCGCTTTGTCGAGGCTACCGGGTCCCTCAATATCGGGCCGACGGATTTACCGAGTACGGAAGTAGGACCGGTTATCGACGAGAAAGCTCAAGCAAGAATTCGGGAATATATCGAAACTGGTAAAAAAGAGGCAGAATTGGCCCTAGAGATGCCAATTCCAGAAGTGGGTTACTTCGTCAGTCCCACCGTCTTTAAGAATGTTCCCCCCGATGCGGTAATAGCGATGGAGGAAATTTTTGGTCCGGTGGTGGCAATTATCAAAGTGAGCAATTTTGAGGAAGCTTTAGCCGTAGCTAACGGAACCGACTATGCTTTAACCGGTGGCTTATATTCTCGCACTCCTGCCCATATTAACCGAGCTACGCAGGAATTTGAAGTAGGAAACCTCTATATTAACCGGGGAATCACCGGTGCGATTGTCTCCCGTCAACCCTTTGGGGGTTTCAAGATGTCGGGGGTAGGTTCCAAAGCAGGGGGTCCGGATTATCTGCTGCAATTCCTCGAACCTCGTCACATCAGCGAGAATATTCAACGTCAGGGATTTGCACCGATTGAAGGGGCCGATTAAGCGATTTATAGCTAGGGTTTGCGGCAAAAAGTTTGTTGGTGGGGTTAGGAGTCAGTATTCTCCGAGTCAGGAGTCAGGAGTCATAATAAATCCAGTTATTAAAAACTGATTATTTATTCTCCGTTTTGCCTTCTGCATGAGTAGAAAACGGGTTTCTCCGAGAAACCCGTTTTCTGTGCGTTACTCAGGAATCAGGAGTCGGTCGTCAGGCTTCGGCCGTGAGCTCAGCCGAACGGAGAATATTTCTATTTGTTTTCTCTTCCCCCCACTTCCCTATCTCCCCACTCCCCCATCTCCCCATCTCCCCCCCCGCAACGCGCACGAAGTGGTCTCCCCACTCTCCTAGACTTTTTAAACAGGATTTACTATGACAGGGGACTCCCCGGCCGTTGTCTTTCCCACCCGATTTCTTGGCTGTCAACCTACTGCTATATACTTAAGTTGAGAATTGCGTCGGCCTATCAAGAAAAGACTATGACGATTGAAACCGTTGCCACAAAACCCTTTAGTGACCAGAAACCCGGAACTTCCGGACTGCGAAAATCCGTTCCCGTTTTTCAACAACCCCATTATCTGGAAAATTTTATTCAAGCTATCTTCAATACTTTAGACGGTATCGAGGGTCAAACCCTAGTCGTCGGTGGAGATGGTCGTTATTATAACCGTCAAGCTATTCAAACTATCCTGAAAATCGCCGCCGCTAACGGTATCGGCAGAATTCTCGTGGGAACCGATGGTATTGTCTCCACTCCCGCTATTTCTGGGTTAATTCGTGAAAATAACGCTTTTGGCGGTATTGTTCTCTCCGCTAGTCATAACCCCGGCGGTCCAGAGGGGGATTTTGGCATTAAGTACAATATTACTAACGGCGGACCGGCACCGGAAAATATCACCGATGCAATTTATGCCGAGACTAAGGTGATTAGCAGTTATAAAATCCTCTCAGGGGCCGATATTAATCTTGATCGCCCCAGTTCCTTTAAACTGGGAACTATGGATGTGGAAGTGATCGATGCGGTTACTCCCTACGTCAAAATGATGGAAAAGATTTTTGATTTTGATCGCATTCAGGCCCTACTCACTTCTGGTAAGTTTAAAATGTGCATGGATTCTCTCCATGCGGTGACGGGTCCCTACGCTTATGCTCTATTTGAACAGCGTTTAGGTGCGCCCAAGGGTACAGTATTAAATGGTATTCCCCTAGAGGACTTTGGTGGGGGTCATCCCGATCCTAACCTAGTCTATGCCCATGATCTGGTAGAAATTCTCTTTGGTCAAGATGCACCCGATTTTGGGGCTGCTTCCGATGGAGATGGCGATCGCAATATGATCCTCGGTCAGAATTTTTTTGTTACCCCTAGTGATAGTTTAGCTGTACTAACTGCCAACGCTCATCTAGTACCGGGGTATCAAAATGGTATCACGGGAGTGGCGCGATCGATGCCCACCAGTGCGGCGGCCGATCGAGTAGCGGCTAAACTGGGAATTGACTGTTATGAAACTCCCACCGGTTGGAAATTCTTCGGTAATTTGTTAGATGCGGGGAAAGCAACCCTTTGCGGGGAGGAAAGTTTCGGCACGGGTTCCAATCATATTCGCGAAAAAGATGGTTTATGGGCGGTTCTTTTCTGGTTAAATATTTTGGCAGTTAAAGGGGAATCTGTAGAGGAAATTGTTCGCAGTCATTGGCAAGAATTCGGTCGTAATTTCTATTCTCGTCATGATTATGAAGAAGTCGCCTTAGAACCGGCTAAAGAGATGATGGCACGTCTCCAGAAGCTGGTTTTAGACCTTAAGGGTCAACAATTTGGTAACTATGAAGTGGAATATGCCGATGATTTTAGCTATACCGATCCCGTGGATGGTAGTGTCAGTAAAAATCAAGGCATTCGCATTGGTTTTACCGATGGTTCTCGGATTATTTACCGTCTATCGGGGACGGGAACTAAAGGGGCAACTCTCCGGGTTTATCTAGAAAGTTATGAACCGGACGCAAGTAAACACGATATCGACACCCAAAAGGCCCTACAGCCGTTAATTGATTTAGCCGAAGAAATCGGTCAAATTCGTCAATCTACCGGACGGGAACAACCCACGGTTATTACCTAGGGTTGGCTGAAAAAGTTTTTCGTGGGGGCAGGGTTCCCCCCGATCCCTCCAATGGCTGGCACTTTTTGAGGTCAAAAAAGCCTAAACTAGATTTATTCAGCCAGCCCTATCTATTGCCCATGGCTTGTCCGGCGAGATAACCAGTGGTCCAAGCGCATTGAAAATTAAATCCCCCCGTGACTCCATCGATATCTAGTACCTCCCCGGCAAAATATAACCCCGGACAGATTTTACTTTCCATAGTTTTAAAATCCACTTCCTGAAGATTCACTCCTCCAGAGGTGACAAATTCCTCCTTAAACACCCCTTTCCCTTTGATTTGATATTCCCCCTGCTGTAATTCAATCATCAATCGATTGAGAGTATTTTTAGATAATTCTGCCCAGGGAGTTTCCGAGTTAACAGTCAAGTAACTTAATAAACTCTGCCAAAGACGCTTAGGTAACTGCTCAAAGGGACAATAATTAAAAAGTTTTCTTTTGGGATATTCACTTTTAGTTTGTAAGATAATTTCTCGCAATTTTTCAGGAGGATAATCCCCCAACCAATTAATGATTAAAGGCATTCGGTAATGATGCTCGTGAAGTAACCGCGCCCCCCAAGCAGAAAGTTTTAAAATAGCCGGTCCACTGACTCCCCAATGGGTAATTAACAAGGGTCCGATTTGTTCTAATTTACTTCCCCCAAGACGAACTCGCACTTTATCCACAGTAACCCCTAACAAATCTTTCAGACGAGGATCGGCAATTTGAAAGGTAAATAAAGAAGGGACAGGAGAGACTAGAGAATGACCTAAATCTTGAGCGGTGCGATAACCAAAAGGACTACTTCCCGTAGCAATTAAAAGCTTATCTGCCCTAATTTGCTCCTCTCTTTTTAATTCAATTAAAAAACTTTCTTCCTGTTTTTTAACCGATTTAACTGGGGAATTTAGCCTTAAATCAACCCCAGCAAAAGTCGCACTTTCCCGCAGACAATTAACAATAGTTTCAGAATTATCGGTGCTGGGAAACATTCGTCCATCCGCTTCTGTTTTGAGTTTTACTCCCCGCAATTCAAACCATTTAATAGTATCTTGGGGTTGAAACCGACTAAAAGCTCCCCGTAGTGCTTTGCCACCGTGAGGATAATAATTAACCAATTGGGAAACATCAAAACAATGATGGGTGACATTACAGCGTCCCCCTCCCGAAATCCGCACTTTCACCAGGGGTTCTTTTGCCGCTTCTAGGATAGTAACGCCAGCTTTTGGGTTAGATTCTGCCGCTTTAATTGCGCCAAAAAATCCCGCTGCCCCGCCACCAATTACGACTATTTGAGTCATATAAGTAAGTGGTTATAATTAAATTGAAGATATATCCCCCCTTGATCCCCCCTTAATCCCCCCTTGATAAGGGGGGTGTCTGATAATTTTTAACACCTACCTACTTATCAAGGAAAAAGTTAAGTTTAAACCGCCAAAAATCGCTGAATGACTTCTTGACTTAATTCGCTCGTGAAACCGGAAGCAACAATTCCCCCTTTCTGCATGGCGTAATATCGATCAGCTTGGCGGACAAAATGCAGGTGTTGTTCTACTAATAAAACGGCGATTCCTTTGCTGGCAACAATACGCCGTACCGCCGCTTCAATTTCGAGGATAATTGACGGTTGAATTCCTTCCGTGGGTTCATCTAAAATTAATAATTTTGGTTCCCCCACTAAGGCGCGAGCGATGGCTAATTGCTGTTGTTGTCCACCGCTTAAATCTCCTCCCATCCGCGATAACATGGTTTTTAAAACGGGAAATAAATCAAAGATTTCTTCGGGAATTGTGGCGTTTTTTCTTTTTGTGGGTAAAGCTTCTAAACCGAGAGTTAAATTCTCTTTTACCGTTAAACGGGGAATAATATCCCTACCCTGCGGCACATAACCCAGTCCTAATCTGGCTCTTTGATCTGAGGTTTTATTAATCAGGTTTTGTTGCTCATAATTAATTACTCCCGCTCGCGGTTTTAAGATACCCATCAAGGTTTTTAATAGGGTAGTTTTACCCACGCCATTACGTCCGATTAAACAGACCATTTCTCCCGCATTAATGTTAAGATCAACATCTCTTAAAATATGACTTTCTCCGTAGTAAACATTGAGATCAGATATGTGTAACATTGTCAACCCTTTTTAACTAATTTTAATCATTTTACTCTTTATTCTTCCGAGGAACCTAGATAAACTTCAATAACTTTCGGATCATTTTGAATTTGCTCCATATTCCCCTCACATAGAACAGTTCCTTGGTGTAAAACCGTGACTTTGCGAGCAATTTGCCGGACAAATTCCATATCGTGTTCGATGACAATAATTGAATGACTTTTCGCTAGATTTAATAACAAATTACCCACGTTTTCCGTTTCCTCATCGGTTAATCCTGCCACGGGTTCATCTACTAGCAGCAAATCTGGTGACTGGGCCACTAATTGACCAATTTCTAAGCGTTGTTTTTCCCCGTGAGAAAGTAAAGAAGCGGATAAATCAGCTTTAGCAGTTAACCCGATAGTTTCCAATAAACCATTAACTTTTATGCTATCTTCTAGGGGAGGACGACCGAAAAGAGTTGAGAAAACATTTTTATTACGGTTGCTAACTAAATCGAGATTTTCTCGGACAGTTAGATTTAAATATACCCTAGGAGTTTGAAATTTGCGACCAATACCCAAACGAGCGATCGCAAATTCGGGAATTTTGCGGAGATCTCGACCTTTAAATAATACCCGTCCGATGGTGGGTTGCACTTTCCCCGTAATCACATCTAAAAAAGTGGTTTTTCCCGCACCATTGGGGCCGATAATCACCCGCAATTCTTCCGTATCCATACTGAAATTAAGATTATTGAGAGCTTTAAAACCCCCAAAACTAACGGTGAGATTCTCGATTTCTAAGATTTTTCCAGTCATAATTTCTAAGAGGGAATTGGGAAGTATTTTCAGTGAACAGTAAACAGTAATCAGTGAACTGAAAACTCACATCTGATAACTGACTCCTGAATACTAATAGAATAAAATCACTTATGCTCTAATTCTTCTTTTTCCAGTTGCGCTTCTGGATCTTCCTCAATACTAGGATAGGTGATTAAAGTTTTGCGGAAACCAAAATGAGTCAGCAAACGTTTAATCCCACCGAGAATACCATCGGGAAGCACTGTCACCACAATTAGGAATAGGGCTCCTTGGAAAAATACCCAGACTTCTGGAAATTGTTCGCTTAAAAAAGTTTGGGCTAGGCGTACTAATAAAGTACCGATAACTGCCCCCACAAGGGTAGCACGTCCCCCCACAGCCACCCAAATCACCATTTCAATGGAAAAAGCCACATCCATAGAGTTAGGGGTGATAATTCCCGTTTGCACCGTATAAAGAGCGCCGGCAACACCAGCAATCGCCCCAGAAATGGCAAAAACTAACACCTTAAACCAAGTAGGATCATAACCAGAAAAACGAACCCGCACCTCGTCATCGCGAATGGCGACTAACAAGCGCCCAAATCTGCCCGTAGTTAACCAACGACAGAGGAGATAAATAGCCAGTAAACAGACAATTGTGAGTAAATAAAAGGCCACTTGAACGGCATCGGAACCCACCAGTAACCCGAAAATTGTTTGGGTATCGGTTTTTAAGCCATTAGTGCCGTTAATTAACTTTTGTTGGCCGTTAAAAAAGTTAAAAAATACCAGTAAAGCCGCTTGGGTTAAAATCGAGAAATAAACCCCTTTAATGCGATTGCGGAAGATTAAATAACCTAATAATGCCGCCATGATCGCTGGTACGATAATTAGGGCTAGAATTGTCAAAGGTAGGGAATAAAAAGGTTGCCAAACAAAAGGTAATTCTGTCACCCCGTAGAGAGTAAAAAATTCGGGCAGTTGTCCCGGTGGTAACTGAAGATTTAGGTACATGGCCAAAGCGTAACCACCGAGGGCAAAAAAGATGCCATGACCAAGACTTAATAAACCCGTATAACCCCAGATTAAATCTATCCCCAAAGCGACAATAGCCAGGGAAAGAAATCGCCCCAATAAACGCAAACGGAAAGCCGACAAAGCTAAGGGCAGTAACACCGCAAAGATGACCACCAATCCAACAATAACAGCGATTTCCGTGATTAACTTTTTCTTTTCCCGTTGTCGGGATTCGTTTCTAGTGATGGTTTCGGTAATCATAATCTATAACTCGGCAGTACGTCCTTTAGGAGGAAAAATTCCCGCAGGTTTGAATTGCAAGAAAGCAATAATTAAAGCAAAAATCATCACTTTTGCCATGCTAGTGGTGGAGAAAAAGGTGAAGAAATCCGTTAGGGGTTTTAGTGCTTCTACGGAACCAAAAATCAGGGCAAAAGTTCCCGAACCAATTAAATAATTAGCCACACCGATGGCCATAGCTGCGATAATAGTTCCCAGGAGATTACCCACTCCCCCCACCACCACTACCATGAAGGTATCAACGATATAATTTTGTCCCACGTTTGGACCGACGGAACCCAAAAAACTAATCGCACAACCGGCAACTCCAGCTAATCCCGAACCGAGGGCAAAAGTCAAAGCATCCACTTGATTTGTCGGAATGCCTAAACAGGCACTCATCTGGCGATTTTGGGTGACGGCACGAATGCGTAAACCCCAAGAAGATTTATTTAAAAACCAATAAGTCCCTAACAAACAAATGGCAGTCAAAATAATAATAAATAGACGGGTGTAGGGCATTTGAAAACCGGGTAAAGGTAAACCTCCCCGTAACCAAGCAGGAGCCGTGACATCGACGTTTCTGGCACTAAACCAGGGTCTAGCGAGAACGGGATTAAAAGATAAAAGATAGCCTAATAATCCAGCGATAGCTAGGGATAAAGGCAGGGTGACACCGATAGCTAAATTGCGAATTCTCTCCCAATCTAAGCGACGACTTAACACCGTCATCGCCCCAAAAAATAACAGACATAAAACTATTAAACTAATTACTAATAACCCGTTGACACTTCTGACAAATTGCTGCAGAATTAAGCTGACTCCCCAAGTGGCCAGCAGCGTTTCTAGGGGTCTGCCGTAGAGGAACCTAATCACCCCCCTTTCTAATAATAATCCCGCCAATCCCGACACTAAAAAAGCGATCGGTAGGGCGAATAAAACATAAGTATCAAAGAGGGGAGAACCGAAACCTTTAAAGACATTCTGCACCACAAAAGTACTGTAGGCCCCTAACATCATTAACTCACCGTGAGCGAGATTAATCACCCCCATCAGTCCGAAAACAATCGCTAGTCCTAAAGCGGCCAGCAATAGCACAGAACCGATACTAATACCATTAAATAATCCTTCCAATAATGCTGACACTTTTCTTTATTCCTGTGCATTTTTAAGCTTTAAAAAGTGGGGTGAACAGTAATGCCCACCTCACTCTCGTTACTGTCTGGAAAAATTCCTAAAACTAGGATTTTTCCATTTTGAATTTACCGCCCTTGGCCGGATCCGTCCAGTCACAGGCAAAGCCCTTAGTTTCGGGGACAAATTGGTTCCAAGGTTGCGGATCCACCACTCCCGGAGTTGACCAAACGATGTCAAATAGACCATCATCTCTCACCTGACCAATGCGGACGGTTTTGGAGATATGATGATTAGGGAACATTTGCACCGGTCCTTCGGGAGCATCGAATTTTTGTCCCACGGCGGCGGCGCGAACTTTGTCAAGATCATCGGCGGTTCCCGCTTGTTCCACCGCTTGCTTCCAGAGATAGACCATGATGTAGGCCGCCTCCATCGGGTCGTTAGTGACGCGCTCCTGACCGAATTTAGCTCGAAAAGCCTCAACAAATTTCTTGTTAGCGGGGGTATCTACGGTTTGGAAATAGTTCCAAGAGGCGTACTGACCGAGGAGATATTCCTTACCGATCTGTTTAACTTCTTCCTCGGCAACACTCACCGACATGACCGGATATTTATCGGGAGTTAAACCGGCCGCTTGCAGTTGTTTAAAGAAAGCCACATTACTGTCACCGTTGAGGGTGTTGAAAATAACGCCGCCATCGGGTAAAGCTTGCTTAATTTTGGTGATAATCGGGGTAACTTCCGTGTTACCTAGGGGTAGGTAGTCTTCGCCCACGGTTTCGCCACCTTTCGCCTTTAACTGCTCTTTAATAATCGTGTTGGCGGTGCGGGGAAAAACGTAATCGGAACCGACGAGGAAGAATTTTTTCCCTTTATTTTCCAGCAACCAAGTCACTGCCGGCTCGATCTGTTGGTTGGGGGCGGCCCCAGTGTAGAAGATATTTCTAGAACACTCTTGACCCTCGTACTGGACAGGATACCAGAGCATATGGTTTTTGGCTTCAAACACGGGTAAAACCGCCTTACGACTGGCGGAAGTCCAACAACCGAAGACAGTCGCAACTTTGTCCTGATCGATCAGTTTGGTGGCTTTTTCGGCAAAAGTTGGCCAATCGGAAGCGCCATCTTCCACCACTGCCTCGATCTGTTTACCAAGAACACCACCGGCGGCATTGATTTCCTCGATCGCCAGTTTTTCCGCATCGACTACGCTGGTTTCACTGATGGCCATGGTGCCACTGAGGGAGTGCAGAATACCCACCTTAATTGTCTCTCCAGAAGCTGGGGCGGGACTAGCAGCCGGGCTAGGACTAGCCGTGGGGGTTTGGCTTTGATTGCCACCGCAAGCTTTTAACAGAATACTGGTTCCCAAAGCGGCAGAACCGTACAGGAGAAATTTACGTCGTCCTAAATTTGACATGATGATCTTGAACTAACCTCGCTGACAATATTAGCTACTTCACACGGATGTTTTTGCTGAGGAGATTTTCGGGAATCTTTCTAGGAATATCTGTGTGATCCTACGGCTAGGTTAGCAGTTTTTTTGTAATTTTCGCTACTTTTTAGATGTTTTTTGTAACTTTTACTACTTTTTCAGGAAAAATTAATGATTTTTCTGGAATTTGCCTCAGTTTTTTAGCTATCAGGAGTCGGTCGCCGGTCGGGGAAGTCATAATAACACAATAGCCTCGCGTGCCTGGAAAAAGTGCCAAAACCGTTTTCTAGTAAGGCTTCCAGTAATATTCAGCCCAACCCAATGATCAATCCGAATCTGGCCAAAGCAGCCGGACAGCAAGCAGAGCAAAACCGATGGCCGCTATCGCTTTTAAGATCTTAGCGGGGAATAATTGCGCCATACTGCCCCCCGCAAGGACTCCTAAGAAACTGGTGAAGATTAAGGCGGTAATTGAGCCAAAAAAGACAGCTTTAGGTGATTTGGAACTGCCACCGAGAGCGATCGCTACTAATTGACTTTTATCGCCGATTTCTGCCAAAAAAACCGTGATAAATGTCAGTCCGAATAATTGCCAATTCATAAATTCTAGGGAGATGGGTGATGGGGAGGTGGGGAAGTGGGGAAGTGGGGAAGTGGGGAAGTGGGGAAGTGGGGAAGTGGGGTGTGGGG
>LFEF01045879.1_pt1 | contig 22364 bp, 22 predicted proteins | sample 619371 | NCBI WGS metagenome assembly LFEF01 (sample SAMN03014291, study PRJNA259931) | freshwater metagenome | biome: lake; feature: waterbloom | place: China: Taihu Lake | collected 2006-08 | depth 0 m m
CGCGGCGCGCCGACGCCGGCGGCGGAAGTCACGGCATCTGCCTCATGTCGTGCACCGGCATCATGTTGGTGTTGAGGTGGTACATCACCCACAGCGAGCCGGCGAGCGTGATCACCACGACGATCACGGTGAAGACCAGGGCCAGCAGCGTCCAGCCGCCTTCGACACGGCCGTTCATGTGCAGGAAGTAGATCATGTGCACGACGATCTGGACGACGGCGAAGCCCATCACCACGAAGCCGGTGAGCTGGTTGTTGCCGAGTGCACCGGACATCACCAGCCAGAACGGGATGGCGGTGAGGACGACCGACAGCACGAAGCCGGTCATGTAGCCGCGGAAGGAGCCGTGGGCCTCGTCCTCGGGATGGGGCTCGTAGCCCGGCTGGTGCTGGACGTTCGTCTCGGAGCTCATCGCAGCATCCCCATCAGGTAGACGAAGGTGAAGACGCCGATCCAGATGACGTCCAGGAAGTGCCAGAACATGCTCAGGCACAACAGGCGCCGGCGGTTGGCGGCGATCAGCCCGTGCCGGGCGACCTGCGTCATCAGCACCGTCAGCCAGACCAGGCCGAAGGCGACGTGCAGCCCGTGCGTGCCCACCAGCACGAAGAAGGAGGAGAGGAAGGCGCTGCGCTGCGGCGTCGCGCCCAGCGAGATCAAGTGGTGGAACTCGTAGAGCTCGATGGCGAGGAAGGCGAGGCCGAACAGCCCCGTCACCGCCAGCCAGCCTTGCGTCGCCGCGACCTTGCCCTTGGCCATCTCCAGCATCGCGAAGCCGAAGGTGATCGAGGAGAAGAGCAGCATCGCGGTGTTGATCGCGACGAGGTTGAGGTCGAACAGGTCCTTCGGCGCGGGACCCGCCGCGTAGTTCGCCCCGAGCACGCCGTAGATCGCGAACAGGATCGCGAAGATCAGGCAGTCGCTCATCAGATAGAGCCAGAAGCCCAGCGGCGTGCTGTGGCCCTCGGGATGCGGGTGCTCGTCCTTGAGATAGAAGACGGGCGCGTCGCCGCCCTGCGGAACGGTCATCGTCGATGCCATGATGTCAGGCCCCCGATCCCGCGAGCAGGCGGGTGCGCGCGTTCTCCGCGGCGACGACCTCCTCTGCGGGAATGTGGAAATCGCGGTGGTAGTTGAAGCTGTGGGCGATCGCGACCACCAGGATGCCCGCGAAGGACACCGCCGCCAGCCACCAGATGTGCCAGATCAGCGCGAAGCCGAGCGCCACCGAAATCCCCGCCAGCACGAGGCCGGTCGGCGTGTTCTTCGGCATGTGGATCGGCTTGAATCCTTCGACCGGACGGACATAGCCGCGGCGCTTCATGTCGGTCCAGGCGTCGTTGTCGTGCACCACCGGGGTGAAGGCGAAGTTGTAGGCCGGCGGCGGCGAGGACGTCGCCCATTCCAGCGTGCGCCCGTCCCACGGGTCACCGGTCAGGTCGCGCAGCTCGTCGCGCTTCCAGATGCTGTAGGCGATCTGGGCGATGAAGCTGACGATGCCGAGCAGGATCAGGAAGGCGCCGAAGCCGGCGATGATGAACCAGATCTGCAGCGAGGGATCGTCGAAGACGCGCATCCGCCGCGTCACGCCCATCAGGCCGAGCACATAGAGCGGCATGAAGGCGAACAGGAAGCCGAGCGTCCAGAACCAGAACGAGAACTTGCCCAGCAGCGGGTGCAGGCGGAAGCCGAACGCCTTCGGCCACCAGTAGATCATGCCGGCGAAGAGCCCGTAGAGCACGCCGCCGATGATGACGTTGTGGAAATGCGCCACCAGGAACAGGCTGTTGTGCAGCACGAAGTCGGCCGGGGGCACGGCGAGCAGCACGCCGGTCATCCCCCCGATGACGAAGGTCAGCATGAAGGCGATGGTCCACATCATCGGCAGCTCGAAGCGGATGCGGCCGCGATACATCGTGAACAGCCAGTTGAAGATCTTCGCCCCGGTCGGGATCGAGATGATCATCGTCGTGATTCCGAAGAAGGAATTCACGCTCGCGCCCGAGCCCATCGTAAAGAAATGGTGCAGCCAGACCAGATAGGACAGGATGGTGATGACCACCGTCGCATAGACCATCGACGTGTATCCGAAGAGGCGCTTGCCCGAGAAGGTCGAGACGACTTCCGAGAAGATGCCGAAGGCCGGCAGGATCAGGATGTAGACCTCCGGGTGACCCCAGATCCAGATCAGGTTCACGTACATCATCGGGTTGCCGCCGAAGTCGTTCGTGAAGAAGTTGGTGCCGACATAGCGGTCGAGCGTCAGCAGGGCGAGCACCGCGGTGAGCACCGGGAAGGTCGCCACGATCAGCACGTTGGTGCACAGCGAGGTCCAGGTGAAGACCGGCATCTTCATCAGCGACATGCCGGGGCAGCGCATCTTCACGATCGTGCAGATCAGGTTGATGCCTGAGAGCGTCGTGCCCACGCCTGCGATCTGCAGCGCCCAGATGTAATAGTCGACGCCGACCTCCGGGCTGTAGGAAATCCCCGAGAGCGGCGGGTAGGCGAGCCAGCCCGTGCGCGCGAACTCGCCGACGAAGAGCGAGATCATCACCAGCACCGCGCCAGCCGTCGTCATCCAGAAGCTGAAATTGTTCAGGAAGGGGAAGGAGACGTCGCGCGCGCCGATCTGCAGCGGCACGACATAGTTCATCAGCCCCGTCACCAGCGGCATGGCGACGAAGAAGATCATGATCACGCCGTGGACGGTGAAGAGCTGGTCGTAGTGATGGGCGTTGAGATAGCCCTCGGACCCGTTGAAGGCGATCGCCTGCTGAATGCGCATCATCACCGCGTCGGCGAAGCCGCGCAGCAGCATCACCAGGCCCAGGATCATGTACATGATCCCGATCTTCTTGTGGTCGACGCTGGTCAGCCAGTCGCGCCACAGCCAGCCCCAGAGCCGGTAATAGGTCAGCGCGCCGACCACCGCCGCGCCGCCCAGCGCCACGACGGCGAAGGTGGCGACCAGGATCGGCTCGTGGATCGGGAAGGCGGCGAGCGTAAGCTTGCCGAAGATGGGAGAGGTGGCGGCAACGGAAGCGTCGGTCACGGGGATTCTCGCTTCAGGACTGTGACGAACGGGCGAGGCCGAGCAGTTCGGTAAAGGTCTGCGGCCGGCGCGGCGTCAGGGGGGCGAACGTCAAGGGAGCAAGCGTTGTGAGGGGAGGCGTCAGGCCCAGGCCCCGGATCGGGGTCAGGTCGCGCGGGGTGGTGTCGGGCGGCGCCATGGCCATCATCGCCTTAGCCTCCTCGACCGTGCAGATCGAGGCGATGAAGCGCGGCTCCTCGCCGAAGGGCGCCTGGTTGCCGCCGCGGCGCGAATACTTGTCATAGGCCAGCGGCAGCGTCGTATGCAGGCCGGCGAGGCCGAGGCCCCCCTTGGCGTCGAGCGCCATCATCTCGCTCATGCACATCTTGCCGGGCTGGACGCAGAGATTGCGGATGGCGTCGAACAGGCGCGGCTCGGTCGCGCCGAAGCGCTGCACCGCGACGTTCTCGCTCGGCCGCTCGAGCCGCAGATAGGCGGCGCGGTCGAGCCGGGCGTCGCTCTCCTTGGTCTTGGCGACCCAGCCCTCGAAATCGCCCTCGCTCATGCCGAGGAAGGAAAAGCGCATGCCGGAGAAGCCGGCGCCGCTGTAATTGGCCGAGAAGCCCTGGTAACGGCCGGGCCGGTTGATCACGGCATGGAGCCGCGTCTGCATCGCCGGCATCGCGTAGATCTGCCCCGCGAGCGCCGGGATGTAGAAGGAGTTCATCACCGAGGAGGAGGTGAGCTTGAAATGGATCGGCCGGTCGACCGGCGCGGCGAGCTCGTTGACGGTGGCGATGCCCTGCTCGGGGTAGATGAACAGCCATTTCCAGTCGAGCGCGACGACCTCGACCTCGAGCGGTTTGGTGGTCGCCGGCACCGGCTTGCCGGAGGCGATCCGGTCGAGCTTGCGGTAGGGATCGAGCAGATGCGTGCCCATCCAGGTCAGCGCGCCCAGCGCGATGATGATCAGGAGCGGCGCCGCCCAGATGACCAGCTCGAGGCCGGTCGAATGGTTCCAATCCGGCTTGTAGGTCGCCTCCTTGTTGGAGGCGCGGTAGCGCCAGGCGAAGAACACCGTCAGCGCCATCACCGGCACGATGATCAAGAGCATCAGCACCGTCGAGATCACGATCAGGTCGCGCTGCTGCGCGGCGATGTCGCCCGACGGCGCCATGACCACGAGGTTGCAGCCGCCGAGCGCGGCGAGCAGGGGAAGCAAAGCGAGGACACGCAGGGGGCTCAAGGCAGACACCTTTCGCTGATCGGCTTGTCCGGAGAGCTAGCTGCGGTGCAGCAAAGGTAACATTGGACAATTTGCCCAATGCCGCCTGACAGCCCGATGGGGCACTAGAACCGCTGCCGCGGCATGGTGCGACGCACCATGCCTTCATGTGACCGATGCGCGACGGGACAGATCATGGCTCAGATGCCGACCACGGCGGAACGCGACGCCAGCCATCTCAGCGAGAGCCATGGCGAGGTGAACCCGGGCGAGATGGCGATCGGCGTCATCATCGGCCGCACCTCGGAGTTCTTCGACTTCTTCGTCTATGCCATCGCCTCGGTCATCGTCTTCCCGAAGCTGGTCTTTTCCTTCGCCGATCCGCTGACGGGAACGCTGTATTCGTTCGCGATCTTCGCGCTGGCCTTCATCGCGCGCCCCTTCGGCACGGTCATCTTCACCGCGATCGACCGCAAGGCCGGCAAGAGCGCCAAGCTGACGCTCGCCCTGTTCCTGCTGGGCACCTCGACCTGCGCCATCGGCTTCCTGCCGAGCTATGACAGCATCGGCGCGGCCTCGATCTGGCTGCTCGCGCTCGCCCGCATCGGCCAGGGCATCGCGCTCGGCGGCACCTGGGACGGGCTCGCCTCGCTGCTCGCCTTGAACGCCCCCCAGCGCCATCGCGGCTGGTATGCTATGATCCCCCAGCTCGGCGCTCCCTTCGGCTTGATCGTCGCCAGCGGGCTCTTTGCCTTCTTCGTCGGCAATCTCTCGGCCGAGGACTTCTACGACTGGGGCTGGCGTTATCCGTTCTTCGTCGCCTTCGCGATCAATGTCGTGGCGCTCTTCGCCCGCCTGCGCATGGTGGTGACGCCGGACTACCAGAACCTGTTCGAGACGCGCGAACTCCAGCCGACAAAGATCGTCGACACGCTGCGGGCCGAGGGGCGCCATGTCGTGATCGGCGCCTTCGCCCCGCTGGCGAGCTTCGCCATGTTCCACATGGTCACGGTCTTCCCACTCTCCTGGGTCTTCCTGTTCACCAACGAAGGGCCAGAGCGCTTCCTGGTGATCGAGGCGGTGGGTGCGGTCTTCGGCGCGCTCGCCATCGTCGCCTCGGGCCTGATCGCCGACCGGATCGGTCGGCGCGCGCTGCTCGGCGGCTGCGCCATCGCGATCGCGGTGTTCAGCGGCTTCGCGCCGCAGCTGCTCGACGGCGGCCTCATTGGCGAGCTCGTCTTCATGATCGGCGGCTTCATCCTGCTCGGCCTGTCCTTCGGCCAGTCCTCCGGCTCGGTCGCCTCGGCCTTCTCGCCGACCTATCGCTACACCGGATCGGCCCTGACCTCAGACCTCGCCTGGCTCTTCGGCGCCGGCTTCGCGCCGCTGGCGGCGCTGCTGCTCTCGACCCAGTTCGGCCTGATCTCGGCGGGCGCCTATCTGCTCTCGGGCGCCGTGGTCACGCTGCTAGCGCTGCGCCTCAACCGTCGCTGGGAAATGCGCCGGGCCGATGAGGGGCGCGGGTGAGGCGGGGTGCGACGGCCGCGCTGCGGCGCGCCGGAGGGCGCTAGCGGAGTGTGGCGAGATCGGCCTTCAGTCGCGCGACGTCCAACTCCAGGAGGCGGATGCGGTCGTCTCGGTCCGCAAGCGCCGCTTCCACATCGGCGGCCTCAAATCGCTGCGGGATATGCTGCGGGCAGTTGGCGTCCCAGGCCGTGATGGTGAAAAGCATGATCTGCTCGGGGCGCGCGCTGTACCCGTCCGGCATCAGCTGCGCGGTCAGATCGGCGTCACCCTCGACGACGCGAGCCTCGCCCCAGATCTTGATCCGCCGTTGTTGGGCGTAGTCGATCAGGAACAGGTAAGCCTTCGGATTGTCCGCGAGGTTTCCTTGGGAAATGTACTGGCGATTGCCGGAAAAATCCGCGAAGCCGAGGGTCTTGCTGTCGATGACCCTCAGGAATCCTCTGGGGCCGCCGCGGTGCTGGATATAGGGTTGGCCATCCGTATTGGCGGTGCCGAGGAAGAAGCTCGTCTGGGCTTCAACGAACGACTGCAGCGCCGGGGTAACCTGCGTCTGCCAAGAGCCGCCGGCTTCCATCCGCGCATAGCCCGAGCGTGACCCCTTGCGTTGCTGGATGGCTTTGACGGTCGACGTGAAGGCGATGTCGCTGGAGACTGCGTCACTCATTTTCATGGTCAACTCCCTAGAGTCCGAGATCGCTCAGGGACGGGTGTTCGTCGGGTCTGCGACCCAGCGGCCAGTGGAACTTCCGATCCTCCGTCCGGATCGGCATGTCGTTAATGCTGGCATGGCGACGCCGCATCAGGCCGTCCGGGCTGAATTCCCAGTTTTCATTGCCATAGCTGCGGAACCAGTGGCCGCTGTCGTCGTGCCACTCGTAAGCGAAACGGACGGCGATCCGGTTGCCGTCGAAGGCCCACAAGTCCTTGATGAGCCGATAGTCGAGCTCGCGTGACCATTTGCGCTCCAGCATGGCCACGATCGCGTCACGGCCGACCGGAAACTCGACGCGGTTGCGCCAGAGGCTGTCGGTCGTATAGGCGAGCGCGACCCGTTCAGGCTCGCGGGAGTTCCAGGCATCCTCGGCCAGCCGGACCTTCTGGGCGGCCGATTCTGCCGTGAACGGGGGCAAGGGAGGGCGGCTTGTCATGGGCACCATCACGAAAGGGAGACAGGACATTCAGCGGTAGCGCTGGCTATGCGTCGGCCGTGACATTGATGACCAGCTTGCCGAAATGCTGGGCCGCTTTGAGCGCGTCATAGGCGGCTGGCGCGTCGTCGAACGCGAACCGATGATCGATGATCGGATGAACGTCGTGCCGTTCCAGAAACGCGTTGAGTTCGGCATGGTGCTGACCCGAGCCAACGCAGATGCCGTGGATGGTCGCGTTCTTGAATTGCAGCGAATTCAGGTTCGGCGCGGGACCAAAGCCCGTCAGAACGCCGATCTGCGCGATGGTGCCGCCATGGGCCACAGCCGCGATCGAGCGCTCAAACGTTTCCGGTCCGCCGAGCTCAAGGACGTGGTTCGCACCTTCCCCGTTGGTCAGGTCCAGCACGGCCCTGTCCCAGTCGGGACGGTCCCGGTAGTTGATCGTCCGCCATGCCCCCAGGGCTTCGGCTCGCTCGAGCTTGGCGTCCGACGACGAGATGATGATGGCGCGAGCGCCCGCCGCAACCGCGAGCTGCAGTGCAAGGAGCGCCACCCCGCCGGTGCCCTGAACCAGTACGGTTTCGCCCTCCTGCAGGCGCCCCCGGACGAACAAGGCCTGCCATGCGGTGACCCCCGCGCAGGGCAGGGTCGCGGCTTCGGCGAGGCTGAGATGCGCGGGGACGCGGACCAGCGCCTGTTCATCGATCTCCACCAGATGGCTGAGGACGCCGTCGACCACGCCGCCACCCCGCGCCGAGGCCAGATAGGCCTGGCGAAAGGGGCCGGTCTGCCAATCGGCAAAGAACGTGGGCGAGACACGGTCGCCAACGCGCCATCTCGTCACATCCGGCCCGATGGCTTCGACCGTGCCGGCACCATCTGACAGCGGAATCAGCCCAGACTTGGTATCGCTGCCAGCGTTCTGTCGGACGAGCAGATCGCGGTAGTTGAGGCTGGCCGCGCCGATGCGGACAACCACCTTGTGCTTTGCGGGATGTTGAACGGTGCCCGTCGAGCGCACGAGCGAAAAGCCCGCGCCTGAACTCGTGAGCCGATAGGCAGCTGCGGCGGTGGCGGCGACGGCCACTTGCTGGAGTGCGTGGCGGCGGCTCAGTTTGTCGGTCATCGGCTCGTGATCGTGCTTGTTCAAGACGATGTTCCTCTCGCGGATTGGGTCGGCTCAGTTTGCTGTCCACAAGGACGGCATGGGCAACTTGCCCAAACGCCGCTTGGCTCTCTCAGAGCGCGTATTCCCAGTCGGCTGGCAGCCAGCGCAGTCCGCTGCCATCCTTCACGATCCGGCCGAGGCCCGGGAACGGCATGTGCGTCGCGGCCAGGAGGGACTTCTCGGCTGCGGCCTTCGGGAAAAAGCGGGCGCGGGCCGCGTCCGCTGCCGCCTTGTCCTGCTCGAAGAGAATCCCGAGGCCCGGAATGGCCGGGTGCGCGGCGGGATGGAACAGCATGTCCGCCACGAGCAGCAGGCTGTCCTTGCCGTCCTCGATCCGCACGCCGACCTGGCCTGGCGTATGGCCGCCCAGATCGAACACCGACAGGCCCCGCGCAATCTCGCGGTCGCCATCGATGCGCTGCAGGCGCGGATAGAGCGCAACCACCTCCCGGGACGTCGCGAAACTGCTCTTCAGCAGGTCCGGGGCCGCATTGGCCTTGGCGGCGTCGGTGAAGTGATTGATGTCGCGCCGGTCCACATAGATCTCGGCATTCGGGAAATTGGCGCGTCCGCCCGCGACGAGGCCCGCGATGTGGTCGACATGCATGTGCGTGACGATGACCGCGTCGATCTGTTCGGGCTTGACGCCGATCGCCGCCAGAGCGGCGGGGAGCCGCCCGGATGTCTTGCTCACGGTCCCGGCAGGGCCGGCGTCGACCAGAACGAGTTGGTCGCCATCGCGAATGAGCCAGACGGTGAAGCCGGAGCGGACCCCCGTCGGGCGGGCGGCGAAGAACGAGCTCACGGCCTGCTCGACCGCTGCGGGAGGCGCTCCGGTGAACAAGGAAAACGGAAAGTCGATGAAGCCGTCCGACAGGAACGTCACCTCGAACCGGCCGACCTGAATCCGCGCCAGGGGAGCGATCGAGGGGAGGGCGCTCGTGCTGCGGGCGGGTGCGAGGGTCGGCAGCGCCGGAACGGCCGCTGCAGCGAGCAGGGTGCGGGCAAAGGCCCGGCGGGAAAGATCGATCATGGTCGACGTCCTTGTCTGGCGCTGGGGCCGGGCCTTGCGCGGCTGAAAGAAGGGGACACGCGGCAGCCCGCGCAGGGCGAGATCGCCGCGTGTCGGTTTCTCGGGCTGCTTACTGGTTCAGCTTCGGCCAGTTCTGCTCGGCCCTCGCGACGAGGGCGGTCTGGTCCGCCTTGAACAGCTTCAGGATGTCGCCGTTGAACACGACGAACAGCTTGCCGTCGGTGATCGTCCAGCCATCGGCGGGATCGATGTCGAAGAGCTTTCCGTTCGCCACGCCCCAGGCGCAGAAGCCGCCGTACTGGGGCAGGTACTTCGCGGGCTCCTTCTCGAAGGCCGCCTTGTGGGCGGCATTGGCAAAGCGCCAGGTCAGCCCCGCATTCGTCGCGGTGATAGTGTCGAGGCCCCTCTCGGCCTTGCCGCCGGTGAAGTAGGCGACCGGATCGTAGCCCTTGAGGCCGATGCCGGCATACATCGAGTTCGGGGCGCCGCCGGTGCGCGATTGCGCGAGGGCGGGGGATGCCAGGCTCGCCCAGGCGAGCCCGAGGGCGGCGGTGGCCAGCGCGGTCCGGCGCGACGGGATCATGGTCATGGTGGTTCTCCTGTTGTCTGGGGCGTCTTCGGGCAGGCTGCGCTTCAGGCGGCCTTGCGGGCGGTGACGACAGGGAAATCGATGGTCGTCTCGGCGACGCTGTTGACGTAGTTCGTCCAGGTGTTCAGGGCGACGTGCAGCACGATCTCGACGATCTGCGCGTCGTCATACCCTGCGGCCTTGATCGCGCGGACGTCGTCGTCGCTCACATGGCCCCGTCGACGGACGACCTCGGCGGCGAAGCGCAGGGCGGCATCGGCCTTGGGATCGTTCGATGCGCCGCTGCGATTGGCGGTCATCTCGGCATCGTCCAGCTTGGCCATGTTCTTGCCGATATAGGTGTGGGCCGAGAGGCAGTAGTCGCAGCCGTTGATCTCGGCGACGGCGAGAGCGATCCGCTCGCGCGTCGGGGCAGGCAGGGTGCCCTTGCCCAGGGCACCCGACAGGCCGAGATAGCCTTCCAGGGCGGCGGGGCTGTTCGAGACGAGGCGAAACAGGTTCGGCACGACGCCGATCTGCTTCTTGACGGCTTCGAGAAGCGGCTGGGCGGCAGCCGGCGAGGCTTCGATGGATGCGGGGATGGCAAGGCGGGGCATGGTCGGTTCCCTTCACGGCGCGGCCGGAACGGCCTGCTGTCCATGGAGGTAGCCCCTTCCAAATTCGCCCGGCAGTCGGCAATGTCGAGAAGGATTCTCCCAGAATTTGGAAGAGACATGGATCGTCTGGAATCGATGTCGATCCTTCTCGAGGTCGTCAAAGCGGGCAGCTTCTCTGCGGCAGGGCGAAAACTCGGCGTGCCCCTTGCCACGGTCAGTCGCAAGATCTCGGATCTCGAAACCTTCCTGGGGACCCGCATCTTCAATCGGTCGACCCGGCAGTTCGCGCTGACCGAGGCGGGCTTGACCTATGTGGAGGCCTGCGAGCGGATTCTGGAGGAGTTGCGAGAGGCTGAGAAAGCCGTTGCGGGTGAATACAGAGCGCCGCGCGGGAATCTCACGATTGCCTCGCCGGTGGTTTTCGGACGGATGCACCTCGTCCCGGTGGTGGCCGAATTCCTCAAGGCCTACCCCGAGATCGATGCCCGCATCGTGCTGGCGGATCGCGTGCCTGAGCGGATGATCGACCTCGTCAAGGAGCACATCGATCTGGCCGTCCGGATTGGACGCCTGCCGGACAGTTCCATGCACGCGTCGAAGATCGGTTCGGCGCAGTTCGCCGTCTGTGGCAGCCCTCGCTATTTTGCCGAGCGAGGCACGCCATCAGTTCCCGAAGATCTGGCCGCCCATCTCTGCGTCACCTTCGAGGGGCTGAATTCGCCCACCGAATGGAGCTTTGTCCGGGACGAGGTCGCTCTCGTGGCGCCGATTCATTCCCGACTGATCGTCAACACGGCGCAAGCGGCGATCGAGGCGGTCACCGAGGGTTTCGGCGTAACGCGCGTGCTGTCATACCAAATAAGAGACTTGGTCGAATCCGGGAAACTGGTTCAGATTCTGCATCAATTCATGCCGACACAGTATGACGTCAACATTGTATACGCAAATCAGCCGTATCTGCCGCAGAAGATCCGCGCCTTTCTGGATTTCGCGGCCCCGCGGTTGAAGTCGCGACTAGGCTAGGCCAGATTCGGAACAGGCGTCGCCTGGCGCAGGGCGCTGACGTCCGATCATCGCCGATTTGTCAGCGACAGGGCGGGCGAACCGGCCGGCCCCTCGATTTCGCGGTCTGTCGCGATGGTGAGATGCCGGGTGGCCTCCACCCGGGTAAGGCGCGGGTCGCCAGCAAGGGTCAGGCCGGCTAGCCCATGCAGCAAGGCGATGATGCGCCAGCTCGCACCCTGAGGGTCGCTGCAGGACCACGCGCCGGCGACGCAGCCACGTTCGAACAGGCCGGCCAGGGCCTGCCACCACTGATCCGTGCATGCGGCCACCACCCGGGACATGGACGGGTCGGCGGCCGCCAGTTCGGTCGCCTCGATCCAGAGGCGCCAGACCGGGTCCGCGGATTCAGCGAAGGCAGTGGCGATGACGTCGCGCAGCACCTGCGAGGCCTCGACGTCGCAGCGCAGGCGGATCGCGCTGTCGAGATCCGCCTGCGCAATCCGGGCAAACGCCAGCGACCGCAGATCGGTCCAACTGAAATAGTGGCTGAGGAGCCCGACGCCGACACCGAGCTCCTCGGTGACATCTCGGGTTGTCGCGGCCATCAGGCCTTTGGCCAGAAGCACTTTTTGGGACGCGGCGATGATCGCTTCGCGGCGCTGTGAGGCGGGCATTCGGGTCACAGGGGGCTCCGGCTGGCGGCTCTTGACAGACAATTGAGCAATCGCTCAATTGAGCGCTTGTTCAATTTTGCGGTGAGACGAGGCCAATGGCAAGGGCAGGGGAAGTCGACGCCATCCGTGGATTGGCGCTGCTGGGCATCTGCGTGGTCAATGTGCCCTTCCTGGCCCAACCGCTCGAACGCATGCTGGAGCGACCGGTAGGCGTCGACCTTGTCGCCCAGATTGCCGTCGAGTGGCTGTTTCAGGGAAAGTTCTTCGTCCTGTTCTCGTTCCTGTTCGGGTGGGGCTTCGCCATCCAGATGGCCGCTGCGGCGCGGGCGGGCGTCTCCGGCGCGAGACGGTTCACCCTGCGGCTGCTGGGCCTTCTCCTGATCGGCGTGGCCCATGCGACGCTGGTCTTCTTCGGAGACATCCTTGTCCTCTATGCCCTGCTCGGCCTGCCGCTGCTGGCGCTCCGCGGCGCGTCGCCGCGCGCGCTGGTCTATGTCGCCGCGGCGGCGATGGTGGTGGGATTTGGCGCACTCTGCGTGCTGGCCATCCTGCTTGCTGAGCCCTCGAACCTGGGCCTTCCGGCCCCCGTCGGACCGGGCTATCTCGGCGGCTTTGCCGATGCCGTCAGGCAGCGGCTCGCGGACTGGCGCGTTGCCTTCGGCTTCCTGTGGCTGTTCAACGGGCCTGTCGCCTTCGCGGCCTTCTGTCTGGGTCTCGCGGCGGCGAAGATCGATGTCTTTCGACCGGGAAACCCCACCTACAGCGTTCTTCGCCGGAATCTTCCGCTGTTGCTGACCGTCGGGCTGCTGCTCAATCTGGGCTATGCCCTCAGCCTGCAGGGGACCCTCGGTCAAGACCTGCTCGCGGTCGTGGCCTTTGCCTCGCTCGCCCTCGGCGGGCCGATCCTGGCCTCGGCCTATCTCGTCCTCGCCGTCGAGGCGGTGCGTCGTGGCTGGCTTCAGGGGGCAACCACTGCGGCCGGGCGGATGTCGCTGACGGGCTATGTGCTCGAAGGCATGCTGGCGGGGCTGGTCTTCAACGGCTACGGCCTCGGTCTTCATGGGACCGTCGGTGCGGCCGGCTGCCTGCTCATCGCGCTCGGCATCGTCGCGGCGACGCATCTCTTCGCGATGCTGTGGCTGAGGTTTGCCGCCAACGGCCCGCTCGAGATCGTGCTGCGCGGCATCACGCGCTTTGGCGAGGGGCGGTCGGCAAACCGGGAAAACGGATAGCGGGCAGGGGGGACGCCTGCATCGCCCAAGGCGTCCCGTCGAGCGCGTAAAGGTCGACCGGCCCGTGACTGGTATGGCGCCGATCTGGGATATCGAACGGGAAACGATCATGCTTGGCGGGCCGAGCGCGGCTTGCCGGCCCTGCCGGAAGCGGGCGAGCCCTATCGCGAGGGCGAATGGACCAACGACCTCCCGGACCTCTCGGGCGAGCCGGCCCGCGCGGGGCGCTCATGGATGGGCTTGCTCGGCACTGGCGCTGTGGCGGCCGGCGGTTTTTGGGTCGCGGCGAAGCTTCGCATCGAACGCCGCGACCCAGTTCAACCGCGACGATCAGTCGGTGCGGATGCCTTCATTAAGCATGTAGAGGTTCTTGAGATTGCAGAAATCGGCCCGATGCTCGGTCGGATCGTAACCGGCCCACTGGACCCGGAAGCGCACTGTGCAGGAGCCGGCATTGCTCTTCCAGTCCATGTTGACCGCTTGACCCGCGGGGACCGGGGCGCTCAGCCAGTTTGTGCTCCAGCTTCCGTTCATGAACGTTTGGAAGCCAGTGATGGTCCAACCCTGCGAACGATTGTGAAGCTTGAAAGGGTAGTCGCTTTGCGCGTGGGCGCTTGTGACCGCCTGCGCTGCAAAGACCGCCACGGCGACAACGAGGGCTCGAAACATCAGGATCTCCATGATCGCCGACAGTGGCGACGGGCGCGTGACGTAGAGGCTCGCGGCGGCCCTGTCGAGGCTCAAGTAAACCGCGATAGGATTCCGTATTTTATATCTTGGTCGGGAGGAAACGATGCTTCGGCGCTCGTCGATGATGGCGTCATGACGGTCGCCAGGCGCCGCCGCGCCCATGACCGTCCCGATCCATTCCGAACTATCCATTTTCCGGCACTGCGCAGCTCTCGCGACCTGGCCGGCGTCGCGCTGCGACATTGTGCAAAGAGCCCATACGGCTTCCTCGGGCTCCAGCCCTGGCGTCATGGCGATCTTCTCGGCGATGCGCGACGTTCCGCGATGGGGATTCCAGCGAGGGCTCGCTGACCACCGAACATTGTGAGGCATGAGAGGTCGACGTGCTCGAAGACGTCGCGCTGGCAACCGATTTTGTGCTGATCGAGCTTCAGAAGCTGACCGCAATATCGCTGTTTGCTGGTGAAGTGCGATTGACCAGGGGAAAAGTCCGCCGACTTGGTGCAAGGCCCTCTGCCAAAAAAGCCAGTTTCGGCAATGGAGAGGATGGTGGGCGACACAGGGATCGAACCTGTGACCACTCCCGTGTGAAGGGAGTGCTCTACCGCTGAGCTAGTCGCCCGCACCGGCGCCTCTCCTAGTCGGCGCGCGCCGCGTCGTCAAGAATGGGCAGCGACCTTCGCAGGTGTGCCCGCTTTGCCGCCGCCCAGCACCTGCCGCACGGCATCGGGCAGCGCGTCGAAATGCTGGATCACGACATCGGGCTCCAGCGTCTCGATTGGCACATCGGTGTAGCCGAAGGGCACGCAGATCGTCGGGATGCCCGCCGCCTTCGCGGTGGCGATGTCGGTGCGCGAATCGCCGATCATCACGGCGCGCGCGGGATCGCCCCCGGCCGCCGCGATCGTCAGCGTCAAATGCCGCGGGTCGGGCTTGTGGAAGGGGAAGCTGTCGCGCCCGGCCACCGAGGCGAAGCGCGGCGCGATGCCGAAATGGTCGAGGATCAGCCGCGTGTGCAGGATCGGCTTATTGGTGCAGACGGCGAGCAGATAGCCTTCCGCCGCGAGCTGATCGAGCGCGCCGAGCACGCCGTCGAAGAGATGGCTGTGGGAGGCGACGTCGTCTGCATAGATCAGCAGGAAATCCTCGAACAGCTGCTCCAGCGTCTGCGCCTCGAGCGGCCGGCCCGAGACCTTGAAGCCGCGCTCGATCAGCGCCCGCGCCCCGGCGCCGACCAGCTCGCGCGCCCGCTCCAGCGGCAGGGCCGGCAGCCCCTCGCGCACCAGGATGACGTTGAGCACGCGCATGATGTCGGGCGCGGTCTCGGCGAGCGTGCCGTCGAGATCGAAGACGACGATCGGGGGCAGGGTCATGGGGCAAGCCGCTCCTGGCGCGTGGGTCGCAGCGCTTAAACGGGTTCGCCCCGTGTTTGGCAAGGCGTCGGACCGCCACCCCGGGCCGCCGGGCGGACGTCATCGCCGCCTCCGGCATTGATGCTATCGTGCCGCCGATTCGTGGAAGGAACCGTATCGTGTCTCGATCCCCCGGACGTTTCGTCACCCTGGCGCTGGGTGTCTGGCTGGCTCTGGCCGGTGCCGCTGTCGCCGCGCCCTTCGATTTCGCGCCCGCCCCGCAGACGGACCTGAACCGGGTCTACCGCGTCGACAAGGCCACCGGCGAGGTCGCCGCCTGCCAGTTCCAGCTTAAGGAGGGTGGCGTCGGCGTCACCGTCTGCTTCCCGCCGGGCGAGGGCGCCGGGGCGCAGGCCCCGAGCGACTACACGCTGATGCCCTCGCGGCATGAGCGCGAGGGCGGCATCTTCCGGGTCAACATCCGCACCGGCGAGATGAGCATCTGCTACGTCTTCGACGACAAGACCGTCTGCACGCCGCAGGCGAAGTAGGGCGCTTGCAACTTTAGGCCGCGGGACGGGCGCAAAACCGCAGGACCTGTGGTGCTGCCGCGGCCGGTCGCGGTCGTCAGCGGCGCCGGGCGCATGGTATCAAGGGCGCGCCTTCACTCCTCCGCGTCACGGAAGCCCGCCATGCTGAAGCTGAACGATCCGTCTCTCCTGAAGTCGCAGTGCCATGTCGACGGCGCCTGGATTGGCGAGGGCGTCGATGCGGTCGACAATCCGGCCACCGGCGATCTGCTGGCGAAGGTGCCGCGCTTCGGCGCCGACGAGACGACGGCCGCCGTCGAGGCCGCTTCGCGCGCCTTCAAGCCCTGGGCGAAGAAATCAGCCAAGGAGCGCTCGATCATCCTGCGCAAATGGTTCGACCTGATCATGGCGAACCAGGAGGACCTGGCGCAGATCATGACCGCCGAGCAGGGCAAGCCGTTGACGGAATCGCGCGGCGAGGTCGCCTATGCCGCATCCTTCGTCGAGTTCTATGCGGAAGAGGCCAAGCGCATCTACGGCGAGACCATTCCCTCGCCCTTCCCGAATTCACGCATCATCATCCAGAAGCAGCCCGTCGGCGTCTGCGCCGCGATCACGCCGTGGAATTTCCCGGCTGCGATGATCACGCGCAAATGCTCGCCGGGGCTGGCCGCCGGCTGCACCTTCGTGGTCAAGCCCGCGCCCGACACCCCGCTGACGGCCTGCGCGCTGATCGAGCTCGCCATCCGCGCCGGCTTCCCCAAGGGCGTGCTCAACATCGTCACCGGCGATGCGGTGGCGATCGGCAAGGTCATGACCACGCATCCCGCCGTGCGCTTCATCGGCTTCACCGGCTCGACGCCGGTCGGCAAGCTCCTGATGCAGCAGGCTGCCTCGACGGTGAAGAAGGTCGGGCTGGAGCTCGGCGGCAACGCGCCCTTCATCGTCTTCGACGATGCCGATGTCGACGCCGCCGTGCAGGGCGCGATCGCGGCCAAGTTCCGCAACATGGGCCAGACCTGCGTCTGCACCAACCGCCTCTTCGTGCAGGACGGCATCCATGACGAGTTCGTCGCCAAGTTCGCCGGCGAGGTCGCGAAGATGAAGGTCGGCAATGGCACCGAGGTCGGTGTCGTCCAGGGCCCTCTGATCAACGAGCGCGCCATCGAGAAGGTCGAGCGCCATGTCGCGGATGCCGTCGCCAACGGCGCCAAGGTCGTGGTCGGCGGCAAGCGCCACGCGCTCGGCCGCACCTTCTACGAGCCGACCGTGCTCGCCGGCGCCACCACCACCATGCTGATGACGCGCGAGGAGACCTTCGGCCCTGTCGCACCCGTCTACCGCTTCAAGAGCGAGGACGAGGTCGTCGCGCTCGCCAACGACACGCCCTTCGGGCTTGCCGCCTATTTCTACACGAAGGATCTCGGCCGCGCCTTCCGCGTCGCCGAGGAACTCGAATACGGCATGGTCGGCATCAACTCGGCCATGCTCGGCACCGAGGTCGCCCCCTTCGGCGGCGTCAAGGAGTCCGGCCTCGGCCGCGAGGGCTCGCTCCACGGCATCGAGGAGTTCGTCGAGATCAAATACATGCTGATGGGCGGCCTCGGGGCTTGAACCGGGCCGCGACCGCCGTCATTGCGGGGAGCGCAGCGACGAGGCGATCCGGGGGCGGCAGAACGCCATGTCCCTTGGATGGCTTCGCTGCCATCGCACTGGCGTCGATGTGAGGACACGACCATGAGCCCCGACGATCTCAAGAAGCAGGCCGCCGCCCGTGCGCTCGAACTGGTGACACCGGGCATGCGGCTCGGCCTCGGCACCGGCTCGACGGCCAAGCACTTCGTCGACCTGCTCGGTGCGCGCGTCGCGGAGGGGCTCGATGTCCTCTGCGTCTCGACCTCGGAGGTCACGGAGGCGCAGGCGCGCGCGCTGGCGATCCCGATGTCGACGCTGGACGAGACGCCGGAACTCGACCTCACCATCGACGGCGCCGACGAGGTCGACCGGGAGCTTCGCCTGATCAAGGGCGGCGGCGCCGCGCTGCTGCGCGAGAAGATCGTCGCCGCGGGCTCGGCCCGCATGGTGGTGATCGCCGACGACACCAAGCTGGTCGAGCGCCTCGGCCGTTTCCCGCTGCCGATCGAGGTCGTGCCCTTCGGGCTCGAGGCGACGCGCCGGGCCGTGCTCGCGGCGATGGCGACCGCCGGCGCGCCGGGCGAACTGGTGCTGCGCCGCCGGCCGGACGGCAGCATCCTGCTCACCGATGGCGGCCACTACATTCTCGATGCCCATCCCGGCGTGATCGCCGATCCGGAGCGGCTGGCGGCGGCTCTGTCCGCCATTCCGGGCGTGGTCGAGCACGGGCTGTTCCTCGGCCTCGCCAGCGCCGCCATTCTCGCCGGCAAGGATGGCCTGATCGTGCTGGGAAGCCTCGGCTGAAGCCCGGCCGCTGCGGTCTCGGGCCCGCCGCATCGCCTCGCCAGGGGCGCACGCGACGTCGCATCGCCGTAATATGGCTTTCCACCCGGCACCGTCATGCTCTATGGAAACCCGCGATGCGCGTCTGCTGCATCGGCTCCTCCCGTGAGTCGGGCGGCGCCGGGCATGACCGGAACGTCAGGGATGGCTTGCCCCGCACGGCGCGGCCTTCCATTCACGAACACAGCGCGATGCGGCGCATGACGAAGGGGCTTTGCATGATCCGTCACCACCTTGCCGGCGCGGCCGTCAGCCTGGCGCTTTTGCTCGCCATGCCGGCTCAGGCGCAGACGGCAGCGCAGCCGGCGCAGCCCGACATTCCGCAGTCCTATCTCGAGGCTGGCCGCGACGTCGTCATCCTCTCGGGTCTCGCCGAGTCCTTCGAGGCGATCTACCTCGAGTTCCGCGAGCGCGTCACGCAGACGGTCGGCACCACCCGCCCCGAGGTCCGCAAGGACATGGAGCAGGTGATCGAGGACCTCCGGCCGGAAGCCGAGAAGAAGCGCCAGGAGATCATCGCCTCGGCCGCCTACATCTTCGCCAAGCGCATGAGCGAGGCCGACCTCAAGGAGGTCGCCGCCTTCTTCCGCTCGCCGGTCGGCCAGCGCTACAACGCCATGCGCCCGCGCGCGATCGACGAGATCTTCGCGCTGCTGCAGCCCTGGAGCCTCCAGACGAGCAATTTCCTGTTCGATCGCTTCAGCGAGGAAATGCGCAAGCGCGGCCACAAGCTCTGAGGCCGCAGGCCTCCGCGATCGACGCTGTCTTCGACACGCACTGCAACGCCGTCGGCCCTGGGCCGGCGGCGTCTTTGCGTTTCGGCGGGCGGCGGGGGCCGGAGCCTAGTTCTTGGGGCCGATGCGGACAGGCCCGTCCCCGCCCACTGCAAGCGCGGCCTCGGGAGCAGTCGCGCGGGTGACCAGGACCGTCACGACCCACAGCACCGCGCCGAGCGCGATCAACACACCCGCGATCTGGTATTGGATGATGTCCCGGCCGGTCCAGGGGCCGGCGAAGAAGGCGCAGGCGAGGGCTCCGAGCACCGGCAGGAGCGTCGGCGTGCGGAAATGCGCGTGGCCGACCCCGTCCTTGCGCAGCACCAGCACCGCGACGTTGACGACGGTGAAGACGCAGAGCAGCAGCAGCGCCGTTGTCCCGCCCAGCGCCGGCACCTCGCCGACGAAGCCGATCAGGGCGAAGGCCAAAAGCGTCGTGAAGCCGATCGCGACGTAAGGGGTGTGCCGCTTGGCGTGAACCCGTCCGAGCACGGGCGGCAGCACATGCTCGCGGCTCATCCCATAGACCAGCCGGCTCGCCATCAGCATGTTGATCAGAGCGCTGTTGGCAACGGCGAACATGGTGATGAATCCGAAGATCCAGATCGGGAAATTCGGCGCCCCCGCCTGGACGACCTTGAGCAGCGGCGTCTCGCCCTCGCCGAGCTGCTCCGGCGGCACCAGCGTGATCGCCGCGATCGAGACCAGCACATAGATCGTGCCGGTGATGACGAGCCCGGTCAGCAGCACCTTCGGGAAGATCCGGGTCGGGTTCTTGCACTCCTCGGCCATGTTGACCGAGTCCTCGAACCCCACCATCGCGAAGAAGGCCAGGGTTGTCGCCGCGATCACCGGCCAGAAGGCGCCACCATCACCGGTCGCCTTGAAGGTCAGGACCCGCGACACGTCGCCCTGGCCGGCCGTGATCGCCATGGCGCCGATCACGATGACGATCAGCAGCCCCGTCAGCTCGACGCAGGTCAGGACCACATTGGCCTTCACGCTCTCGCCGACGCCGCGCAGATTGACCGCCGCCACCAATGCCATGAAGCCGAGCGCCACCACGGTGATCCAGCCGGTCCCCGACAGGCCGAGGCCGAGCGCGCCCGAGAAATTGGCGGCGAAGGCGCGCGCGGCGGTCGAGGCCGAGGTGATGCCGGAGCACATCACCGCGAAGGCGACGATGAAGGTCAGGAAATGGATCCCGAAGGCCTTGTGCGTGTAGAGCGCCGCGCCCGCCGCCCGCGGGTATTTCGTGACCAGTTCGAGATAGCTGAACGCCGTCATCAGGGCGACGAGGAAGGCGAGCAGGAACGGCAGCCAGACCACGCCGCCGACCTGGTTGGCGACCTGCCCGGTCAGGGCATAGATGCCGGTCCCGAGAATGTCGCCGACGATGAAGAGCAGGAGGAGCCAGGGCCCCATCACCCGCTTGAGGCCGGGTTCGGTCGAGGGCGATGGGGCGGCGGGCGGAAGGCTGGGTTCGGTCATGAGGTCCTCGTTGCGGCTGGCCGCCTGATGAACACAGTCGCGCCGCATTTGTTCAGGCACAGGCCGTCTCGGATAGGCTGTCGCAGCATCGCCAGCCTGATTCCGACCGGGGCGCACGCCCCGTGATCGTTCCAGGGCTCGATTGTTGAGGGCTCGCATGTTCGAGGATCGCATGGCCGTGACCGCCGCACCCGTTCTCGTCACCGGCGGCTCCGGCTTCCTCGCCGGCCACTGCATCCTCGCCTTGCTGCAGGCGGGGCACCGGGTCCGCACCACATTGCGCTCGCCCGCGCGGGAGGCCGGCCTGCGCGCCGCGCTCGCGGCGGCTGGCTGCGATCCGCTGGACCGACTCGCGGTGGTGCAGGCCGATCTCCTGGCGGATGCCGGCTGGGGCCCTGCCGCGTCCGGCTGCTCCCATGTCCTCCACGTCGCCTCGCCGCTGTCGGCCGCCGCGCCCAGGCATGAGGACGAGTTGATCCGCCCCGCCCGGGAAGGCACCCTGCGGGTGCTGCGGGCCGCCCATGCCGCAGGAGTCGGCCGTGTGGTGCTGACTTCGTCCTTCGCCGCGATCGGCTATGGCCGCACGCTGGAGCGGCCCTTCACCGAGAGCGACTGGACGGACACGGGGGACGCCGATCTCGCCGCCTATCCCAAGTCGAAGACCCTCGCCGAGCGTGCGGCGTGGGACTACGTCGATGGCGACGGCAGGGGGCTCGAGCTCGCCGTGATCAACCCCGTCGGCATTTTCGGGCCGCTGCTCGGCCCCGATCTGTCGGCCTCGATCCTGCTGGTGAAGAGCATGCTGGAAGGCCGCCTTCCGGCCGTGCCCCGCCTGATGTTCGGCGTCGTCGATGTCCGCGACGTCGCCGACCTGCACCTGCGGGCCATGACGCACCCGGCCGCCGCCAATGAACGCTTCATCGCCACCGCGGGCGACTTCATGACCATGCAGGAGATCGCGCTGGCGTTGCGCGAGCGGCTCGGCCCGGCCGCGGCCCGCGTCTCGACACGCGTGCTGCCGGATTGGCTGGTGCGGCTCGTCGCCGTCTTCAGCGCTGCGGCGCGGCAGGCGGCAACGCCCGAACTCGGCCGCCGCAAGACCGCCTCCAGCGCCAAGGCGCAGGCCATGCTGGGCTGGGAGCCGCGCCCCGCCGCCGCGGCACTGGCTGCGACGGGCGAGAGCCTGATCCGGCTCGGGCTGGTCGGCGGCGGCCGCCAGGCGGCCCTCAGTCCTCCGCAGCCTTGAAGCGGTTGAGCCCCTTCATCGCGAAGGGAGCGACCAGCGCGATGGCCGCGATGGCGAGCAGCGTCGCCGAGATCGGGTTCTCGAGCAGGATCATCGGGTCGCCCAGGCTGATCTGCAGCGCGCGGCGCAGCTGCGCCTCCGCCATCGGCCCCAGGATCAGCCCGACCACCATCGGCGCGACCGGATAGTCATACCGCCGCATCAGATAGCCGAGATAGCCGAACAGGAAGAGCATCCCGAGCTCGACCGGCGAGCTGTTGACCGCCATCGTGCCCATCGTGGCGAAGACGAGGATGCCGGCATAGAGCCAGGGCTGCGGCACGGCGAGCAGCTTCACCCACAGCCCGATCAGCGGCAGGTTCAGGATCACCAGCATGACGTTGGCGATGAAGAGCGACGCGATCAGGCCCCAGACCAGGTCCGGCTTCTCGGCGAAGAGCAGCGGGCCGGGGTTCAGCCCGTATTGCTGGAAGCCTGCGAGCATGATCGCGGCGGTCGCCGAGGTCGGCAGGCCGAGCGTCAGCAGCGGCACCAGGGTGCCGGCCGCCGAGGCGTTGTTGGCGGCTT
>LFEF01022410.1_pt1 | contig 22344 bp, 22 predicted proteins | sample 619371 | NCBI WGS metagenome assembly LFEF01 (sample SAMN03014291, study PRJNA259931) | freshwater metagenome | biome: lake; feature: waterbloom | place: China: Taihu Lake | collected 2006-08 | depth 0 m m
CTCGCGAGCGGCTTCGCTACCAACCAACTACACCACGCGCCGGGACACGATCCTCTTATCAGCTCAGACAAACCGTCCATGTCACTTCACCACATAACTCAACGCATCAAACGACTATTGTCGCAGATACGGTCTACCGGTTCCGTCGGATTTTTCCCTTCCCGTGACCCGCTTGGGAATGAATGGTTTTTGGCCGTCGGGGTCAGTTTGGCTGAGCAGACACAGCCGTTTCTCGTGATCCAGTTCTTTGCAGAAAGGCATTTGAAGCGGTCGCGACCACCATCAAGGTATCGGAGCCAGACTGAGATGGGTGACGCAAAAGCCGTCCCCACGGGCGCAGCACTGACTGTGCCGGACCGATCCCACATTCCCGCACAGGCTCGCAAACAGCCGCTGGAAGACCGCACCGTGCCAAGGGCAACCGGCTGTGGCCATTGGATTTGCGGCGATGGCCAGTGTCACCACCGGACGTTTCCATCCGGCCACCCCGCCCGCAAAGCGGCCGCTGCCGGCAAAGGTCCAGGCGTGGCGGGCAATGGCGGATACGAGCAGACGCGAGGACAGCCCGGGCGGCAGCTTCGGCAGGATCTGCCGCGCGATCGGCGGGATGCGATTTTCCAGAATGTAGTGTCCCGTCCGATGTCCGGCCTCGGCCAAGACGCGGTCGGCATCGGCCGGCGGGAGCGTCGCCTGGATGGCGGCAAAGAGCGCCACGGGTTCGCGTTCGTCTATCATCGTCGTCGGCAGAGCACCGATGTATCGCCCTAACCCGGCTGCCTCGAAAATCAGACGTGCGGCACCAGGCCCGTGGAGGACGGAGAGGACCTGACCTGTCTGGATGATCGCGTTCGGACCGATGCGGGCTGGCGGACGAGCCGGAGGCGTTTCCTGCCGCTCGGCGTCGGCGAACAGCCGTACCAGTCCCCGGTCAGACGTGGGCATCGTGGCTCTCCGGCCCTCCGCCGCAGGCCATGACGGGGGCGCGGGCCTCTTCCGCCTCGCCGGCCTTGCGGGCACGCAGCTGACTTGCGCGGTCGGAGGCCGCTTGCCAATCGGCCATCTGGGCTGGTGCGATCTTGCGGCTCATGTCGAAGCCGAAATCGACCTTCTCCCTCGATTGCGGGCCCCAGTAATTGTGCTTGCCGAGGTCGTAGAACTTGCGCTCGAAGCCGGCCTTCATGAAGGCCTTGAGGCAGCCGAGCAGGTAGCGGCGGCGAAATCCCTTGCCGCGCCAGGGGTAATGGAAGAGCGCCTTGATCATGTAGAAGCGGCGGTAATTGTTCATCACACGGTCGAGGAGTTCGGCACGGTCCATGGCATCCGGCTTCATGATCGGTGTCACGAAATTGTATTTCGAGAAGTCGAAGATCTCGACCTTGTCACCCAGCTCCTGGAAGAGCGGCGAGAAGGGCCAGGGCGTGTACATGGCCCAGTTGGCCAGATCCGGGTTCCAGTCGCGCGCCATGCGATAGGTTTCCTCCAGTGTCTCCGCCGTCTCGTTCTCAAGACCAACGATGAATTGCGCCTCGGTGAAGATATCAGCTTCGCGGAGAAGACGGATCGCCTTCTTGTTCTCGGCGACCTTGGTTTCCTTGTTGAAGCGGTCGAGCTTCAGCTGGGCGGCGGCTTCCGTGCCGAGCGAGACATGCACGAGGCCGGCCTTGCGATAGAGGGCCAGATATTCCTCGTCTCTGATAATGTCGGTGACGCGGGTGTTGATGCCCCATTTGACCTTGTCCGGCAGGCCGCGGGCGATGAGCTCCTCGCAGAAGGCGATGAACTTCTTGCGGTTGATGGTGGGTTCCTCGTCGGCCAGGATGAAGAAGCCGACCTGGTGGTCGTTGACCAGTTTTTCGATCTCGTCGACCACCTTCTTCGGATCGCGGATGCGATAGTCGCGCCAGAACTTCCATTGCGAGCAGAAGGAGCAGGTGAAGGGGCAGCCGCGGGCCATGTTGGGGATCGCGACCCTGACGCCAAGCGGCACATAGATGTATTTCTCCCATTCGAGCAGGGTCCAATCCGGCTCCACGGCATCGAAGTTCTTGACGGTGGGAGCCGCCGGCGTCGCGATGATCTTGCCGTCGTCGGTGATATAGGCGAGGCCCTTGATCCCTGCCCTCGCCTCTTTCCAGTTGCCGGCGGCAAAGGCGCGGGCGAGTTCGACGATGATCTCCTCGCCTTCACCACGGACGATGACGTCGATATAGGGCGCCTCGGTCAAGACCTGCTGGTACATGAAGGTGGCATGGATGCCGCCGAGGACCCGGAGCGCCTGGGGGCAGACATCCCGCGCGATCTCCAGGCAGCGCTCGGCCATGTAGATCGACGGGGTGATGGCCGTGCAGCCGATCAAATCCGGCTGAAGGCGTCGCAATTCCTCGCGTAGCCGGTCCTCGGTCATGTCGTTGGTCATGGCATCGAGGAAGTGGATGTCGGTAAAGCCGGTGGACTTCAGCGCGCCGCCGAGATAGGCGACCCAGGCGGGCGGCCAGTTGCCGGCGATCTCAGCGCCGCCGGAATGATAGTTCGGATGGATGAATACGACGCGCATGACCACCTCCCATGTGTGTAAACAAAAGTTGACACATCTTGTCGGGCGATCAGTTGACCTGGATCAACAGGATTAGAGGGAGCTTACCGCTCCCAGTCTTCCTTCGGCGCGGGACGCAGGCCGCCGAGCTTGCGTTCGAGTTCCTGGGCCTGGCGGTCTGTCAGGCGCACGTCGAGGCTGACGGAGCCGTCTTCATGGTCCTCCCGGTCGCTTACGACGGCGTTTTCGTAGAGCCAGGAGATCACCGCATGCTTGTCGGCTGGAATGGTGATCGTGGCCTCGGTCAGAACGCCGGAGAGGCGCTGCGAGATGACGTCGAGCAGGGTATCCACACCTTCGCCGCTGATGGCGGAGACGGGCAGGACATTCTCGCGACCGGCCGCCTTTTGCAGCAGACCGTCATGGTTTTCCGGATCGAGCCGGTCGATCTTGTTCCAGACTTCGAGGATGCGCTCTGAGCGCTCCTTCTCGTCAATGCCGAGATCGTCGAGGATGCGCAGGACATCTGCCGACTGGGCACCGTTATCAGGATCCGACATATCCCGGACATGCAGGATGAGATCGGCTTCGAGCACCTCTTCGAGCGTCGCTCGGAAGGCGGCGACGAGGTGGGTTGGCAGGTCGGAGATGAAGCCGACGGTGTCGGACATGATCACCGTGCGGCCATGCGGCAGCTTCATGCGGCGCAGCGTCGGATCAAGCGTCGCAAACAGCATGTCTTCGGCAAGCACACCCGCACCGGTGATGCGGTTGAACAGCGTCGACTTGCCGGCATTGGTGTAGCCGACGAGGGCTACGATCGGATGCGGCACCTTGCGACGCTTGGCGCGGTGCAGCTGGCGGGTGCGAACCACCTGTTCAAGCTCGCGCTCGAGCTTGATGATCTTGTCCTGCAGCTGACGGCGGTCGGCTTCAATCTGGGTTTCACCCGGACCGCCCATGAAGCCCGCGCCGCCGCGCTGGCGTTCAAGGTGGGTCCAGGAGCGGACCAGACGGCCCTTCTGGTAGTTGAGATGCGCAAGCTCGACCTGCAGCGTGCCTTCCTTGGTGGAGGCGCGGCGGCCGAAGATTTCGAGGATGAGACCGGTGCGGTCGATGACCTTGGCGCCCCATTCCTTTTCGAGATTGCGCTGCTGAACCGGTGTCAGCGGATGATCGACAATCACGAGGCCAGCGTCGTGCTCGTCGAGCAGGGCGGTCACCTCGGCGATCTTGCCGGTGCCGAGCAGGGTTGCCGGCCGTGGCTGATTGACCGTGACAATGATGCCCTGGACGATGGTCAGATCGATGGCGCGGGCAAGACCGATCGCCTCTTCCAGGCGCGCTTCGTTCGACCGGCTCGGCGCCGGCGGCGCGCCTTCGGGCAGCGGCTGTGCCTTGCCCTGCTTCAGGACCGGAACGAGCACGAGCGCCCGCATATCATCCCGGCGCTTTTCGTTCTCCGGGATGATCGATTCGTTCTTTGTATCGCGGCTGGTGATGATCTCAGTCCTGTCCGGAAGAGGCGTCGTCGCTCTCGAACATCGACATCGGCTGGCCCGGCATGATGGTCGAGATGGCGTGCTTGTAGACCAGCTGGGAGTGGCCGTCGCGACGCAGGAGAACACAGAAATTGTCGAAGGATGTCACAACACCGGTGAGCTTGACGCCGTTGATCAGGAAGATCGTCAGCGAAATCTTCTGCTTGCGAACGGTATTGAGGAATAGATCCTGGAGATTCTGAGAACGTTCCGCCATGGCGCCGCTTCTTTCTTTCTTGCCGGTCTTTTGTCGACCGGTGTGATTATTGTTTGACAGCTGGTCCGCTTGGGGAACTGGCCCCTCGCCCCTCCGCCGAAAAAACGTGGTATCAAATCACCGTCTTTTCCGCAACGTCGAAAAAGGACGAACGGATGCGCTCGGCCATGGCGCCGGGATGGCCATTGCCGATCGGCTGGCCATCGATTTCGACAATCGGGAAGCAGATACTGGTCGCGGCCGTGATGAAGACCTCCCGGGCCGAAAGCATCTCGTCGCGCGAAAACTCGCGCTCCTGCACGTTGATCCCCAATTTGGCCGTTACGTCCATCAGGCCGGTGCGGGTGATGCCGCGCAGAATGCCGTGTTCGGCCGGACGGGTGACGAGCACGCCATCCTTGTCGACAATCCAGACATTGGTCGCCGCCCCCTCGGTCACCATGCCGCGCGCATCGATATAGATCGCTTCCTGAGCGCCCTTTTCCTTCGCCGCCTGCCGTGCCATGGCATTGGGCAGAAGGCCGACGGTCTTGATGTCCACCCGATCCCAGCGGTTGTCCGGCAGAGTGATCGCCTTCAGGCCGGTCTCGTTCTTCTTCGCGATCACAGCAGGGTCGGTGATCTTGGCAGTGATGACGAGGCTCGGCGGGGTATCGGCCGAGGGATAGACATGATCGCGCCTGGCCACACCCCGGGTGACCTGCAGGTAGAAAAGACCGTTCTTGACGCGATTGCGGCGAGCCACTTCACGGATGACCTGAGTCAGTGCCGCACGGCTCATCGGGCTCTTCATCTGAAGCTCCGACAGCGAGCGGTCGAGCCGATCGAGATGGCGGGTCAGATCGACGATCATGCCGTGGCGGATCTCGCAGACCTCATAGACGCCATCGGCAAACTGGTAACCGCGATCCTCGATATGAACACCCGCCTCGGAATGCGGCAGATAGCGGCCATTGACATAGGCGATGCGGGGCATGGGGGTCTGGACCTTCAGAAATACTGGATCGAAACGCGGAACAGCTGCTCGACGTGGCGAACGGCGTCTGCGGAGGCGAAGAGCACGACACGGTCCTTCGCTTTGATCTTGGTGTCGCCATTCGGGCGGATCACGGTCTTGTCGCGCAGGATGGCACCGATGCGCAGCCCCGGAGGCAGCTCAAGATCGCGGAAGGGCTTGCCAACGAGCGGCGAGGTTTCCAGCGCCTCAGCCTCGATGACCTCGGCCTTGCCCTTCTGCACGGCATATACGGCGCGGATGCGACCCTTGCGGACATGCTGGAGCACGCGGGAGATCGTCACGGCGCGCGGATTGATATGGGCGTCGATGCCGATGGAGCCCGCGAGGTCATGGAAAGACGGGCTGTTGATCAGCGCCATACCGGACTTGCAGCCGAGGCGCTTGGCCATGGCGGCGCTCAGAATATTGGTCTGGTCGTTGTTGGTCAGCGTCACCATCAGGTCGGCGTCCTGAATGTCCGCCTGCTGCAGGATGTTCTGGTCGAGAGCGGAGCCATGCAGCACTATGCCCTCCTGCAGCTGATCGGAGACGGCGAGCGCGCGTTCGCGGTCGTTTTCAATGATCTTCAGGCGGGTCTTCGGCTGCATTTCCTCGAGCGCTCGGGCGACGTAGTAACCGATATTGCCGCCGCCGGCGATGACGATGCGGCCCGCCTCCTGCTCTTCATGCCCGAAGAGGCCGAGGGTGCGGCGCGCGTGATCCCGCTGGCAGATGACATAGGCAAGGTCACCGACCAGCAGATGATCCTGCGACCGTGCGACCATCAGCTTGCCATTGCGCCAGATCGCACAGACGGTTGCCATGAGATCGGGGAAGAGTTCGCTCAGCTGATTGAGCGGCGTGTCGACGACCGGGCAATCCTCCATGCATTCGATGGCGAGCATGGCGATGTGGTCATCGGCAAAGCGGACGATATCGGTGGCGCCGGGGAAGGAAATGCGGCGCAGGACCATCTTTCCGACCTCGATTTCCGGGGAAATCGTCACGTCAATCGGCAGATTTTCGCGGCTGAAAAGGTCGGAATATTCCGGCTTCAGATAGTTCTGGGACCGAATACGGGCGATCTTGGTCGGCACGTTGAAGAGCGAGTGCGCGACCTGACAGGCGGTCATGTTGATCTCGTCATAAAGCGTGACGGCGATCAGCATTTCCGCCTGGTCGGCACCGGCGCGCGCCAGCACATCCGGATGGGCGCCGTGGCCGACATAGCCGCTGACATCAAGCGTTTCGGTGATGTGGGAGACGAGCGATGCCGAGGTATCGATGACCGAAACATCGTTGCCCTCCTGGGAGAGGCGCTCGGCAATACCGTAACCGACCTGGCCCGCGCCGCAAATAATGACTTTCATTCGATGCTTCCCGCCCCAGGTCCGGTTCTACCGATTCTGCTTCGCCCGCTTATACGCCAAGCGACTTCAGTTTGCGATGGAGGGCCGAGCGTTCCATGCCAACGAATTCCGCCGTGCGTGAGATGTTGCCGCCGAACCGGTTGATCTGGGCGATCAGATAGTCGCGTTCGAACATTTCACGGGCTTCCCGCAGCGGCAGGGTCATGATGTGGGTGTCGTTGCGGGCAGACACCTTGGGCAGCATGTCGGACAGGTCCTGCGGCAGCATTTCGGCGCTGATCGGCGCATCCGGGCTGTCGCCCTGGGCGAGGATCATCAGGCGCTCGATATTGTTGCGCAGCTGGCGGATGTTGCCCGGCCAGTCATTGGCCTGCAGCACGGCCATCGCGTCGTCGCCGATCTTGCGCTGGCGAATGCCGGCCTGCTCGGAGATCTGGCGCATGAACATGTCGACGAGGAAGGGAATGTCCTCGCGGCGCTCTGCCAGCGCCGGGACCTTGACCGGTACCACGGCGAGACGGTGGAAGAGGTCTTCGCGGAACCGGCCCTCGGCAATCAGGCTTTCGAGGTTGTAGGCGCTGGAAGAGATGATGCGCACATCGACCTTCACCCGCTTCGATCCGCCGACGCGCTCGAACTGCTGCTCGACGAGCACACGCAGGATCTTGTTCTGTGTTTCCCGCGGCATTTCACCGATTTCGTCGAGATAGAGAATTCCACGATGCGCCTCTTCGAGAGCGCCAATGCGGCGCGGCTGGCCGGGCGTTCCCTCGGTACCAAAGAGCGCCATTTCCATACGGTCCGGCGTGATGGCTGCGGCATTCAGCGAGACGAAGGGACCGGCCGAGCGGGCGGACCGCTTGTGGATCATGCGGGCGACGAGTTCCTTGCCGGAACCGGAGGGACCGAAGATCATGATCCGGCTGTTGGTCGGCGCAACTTTCTCGATGGTCTGGCGCAGCTGCGAGACGGCAACCGAGGTGCCGATCAACTCGATCGCATCACCGGTACGGCGCTTCAGCTCGGAGACCTCGCGCTTCAGCTTGGAGTTTTCCAGCGCGCGCTCGGCAATCAGGATGAGACGGTCGGCCTTGAAGGGTTTTTCGATGAAGTCGAAAGCACCGCGTTTGATCGCGGAAACTGCGGTCTCGATATTTCCGTGGCCGGAGATCATCACCACGGGAAGGTCGGGATGGCGCGTCTTGATCTCGTCCAGCAAAGACAGGCCGTCCAGACGGCTGCCCTGCATCCAGATGTCGAGGAAGACAAGTCGCGGCACGCGGTCCGAGATCGCGGCCAACGCGCTGTCGGCGTCATGTGCGGTGCGGGTCTCATGCCCTTCGTCGCTCAGAATGCCGGAGACGATCTCGCGAATGTCCTCTTCGTCGTCGACTACCAGAATATCAGAGGCCATGGACCTTTTCCTTGTCGCTTTCAGTCTCGATGACGGGGGCGTCTGCACGCGGCAGGATGATACGGATCATCGCGCCCCTGCCCCGGTCGAAATCCGCCGGAGCGTCGTGCAGCTCTAGCTGCCCGCCATGCTCTTCAATGATTTTCTTCACGATCGCGAGCCCGAGGCCCGTGCCCTTTTCGCGCATCGTCATATAGGGTTCGAGAATCCGGTGGCGGTTCTCGTTTGGCAGACCGCGTCCGTTATCGATGACATCGACAACAAAGCGATCGTGTTCACGGTCGAAGGACGAGCGGATCAGGATCTTGCCGCCGTCGCCCAGTTCCTCCTTCGGCACCGACTCGATCGCCTCGACGGCGTTCTTGACGATATTGCCGACCGCCTGTGCCAGCATGCGTGCATCGAAATTGCCTTCGAGCGACTCGCTGCCGAAATCACGCTGGAATTCCACCTCGGCGCTGCCGATCTCGCGCAGGAACACGGCATCCGTCAGGATCTCGCGCAGGTCGGAGCGCTGCTTTGTCGGCTTGGGCATACGCGCGAAGGCGGAGAACTCATCGACCATGCGGCCGATGTCTTCCACCTGGCGAACGATGGTGTCGGTGCACTGGTTGAAGACTGCCTTGTCGTCCTCGGCGATCTGCTTGCCATAGCGACGCTTCAGGCGTTCTGCGGAGAGCTGGATCGGGGTCAGCGGGTTCTTGATTTCGTGGGCGATGCGCCGTGCAACATCCGCCCAGGCGGTCGAGCGCTGGGCGACGACAAGGTCGGTGATATCGTCAAGCGTGATGACGTAGGAATCGACCGAACCGCGGGTTTCCTCGCGGGTGACCTGAACGTTGAGCGTCCGCTCCTTGCCGCCACGGATCATATTGATCTGCTCGCGATATCCACCGCGATGCCGAACGGCGGCTTCGGCCAGTACACCATCCACCTCGGGCGCCACCAGGGCCAGTTTCTGGCCGATCAGCTGGTCGCTCGGCAGCGCCAGGAAGTATTCGGCGGAGGGATTGACGATGGTGATCACGCCGTCATCCTCGACGCCGATAACGGCGGCGGTGACGCCCGACAGCACAGCCTCGATGAAGCGGCGGCGGTCGTCGACCTCGTCCTTGGCTTCAAGGATTTCGTCGCGCTGGGAGCGGATCTGGGAGACCATCTTGTTGAAGGTTCGCGACAGGCTGCCAACGTCGCCATCCGCCGCGCGCACGGGCACAATCACATTGAGATTGCCCGAGGCGATGCTATCAGCCGCGCCGATCAGCAGCCGGATCGGCCGAACGATGCGGTCGGCCACCGCAATGGCCGTCCAGATGGCGGCCAGGAGAACGATCAAGGCAAAGCCGAGATAGAGGATGGCAAAGGCGATCTGCAGCGTCGTGCGACCGTCTTCCATCGACTGGTATTCTGCCGTGTTTTCCTCCATGAGGCGCATGGCCTGCATGACCTTCGGATCCACGGCACGGATCGTGTAGAGGTAGGTGCCCGAGATGCTCTCAAGCTTGATGATCGCCCCGACAAGGTTCGTCACACCCGGCGGTATCAGGGTTGGCTGGCCGGCGGCGGCACTCGCCAGCGCATCGCGCGGAATGGCCGGAAGCGGTTTATCGGTTTCGATATCGGCCTGCGTGATCGGTGAGCCGTCCTCACGCACCAGGAAGGCACCGAGCATGCCACGGCCCCGGGCCTGGCGCGTCATCAGGTCCACGAAGCCCTTGCGGTCGAGATAGAAGAGCGCACGGTTGCGTTCGAGGTCGTTGGCCATAGAGATCGTCTGGCCCTGGAGATAGCTCGCGCTCTCCAGCATATAGGCCTGGGCGACATTCATGGAGGACGACACGATCGATTGGGTGCGGATGGAGAACCAGCGGTCGAGGCCGACATTCAGGGTGATCGAGGCGAAGATTGCGACCAGAATGGCAGGCGTGATCGCGATGATCGAAAACAGCGCAACGATCCGGACGTGCAGCCGGGCAGCAGCGCGGCCACGGTTGCGGGCCTTGAACAGACGCATGACCTCGCGCCCGATCAGGAACATCAGTCCGACAATAAACAGCGAGTTGACCACGGCGGAGGCGACCAGCACCTGCGAGGTCGGCTCGATCGAGGTCAGGCCGAGCAGAATCGGCAGGGTGAGCGAGGCACACAGCAAGGCTCCGCCGGCCAGCAGCAGGCCTGGCAGCGCAAAGGATGCGCGCCGATCATGCGCCAGTGCCGTATCGGCGTCTGCTGCGGCGGCGTTTCTCACGCGTGCCATGATTTCCCCCGGATCCGCTCGATCGGATCTCATTGACGCGACAATCTCATGATTGTCGTCGGCTATGCTGCTCAAAGGCTTCGTCAGACCGGCCCCGCGTCAAGCAGGGCCGATGAGAAAGCAACGTGGCTTTTGAGCAACGCAATGTGGCGAAATTGCAACGGCTGTTCCACGGATGTCAAGCGGAACGCGAACTCCGATAAACCGAGACGCCAAGCTCCCGGATCTTCTTGCGCAGCGTGTTGCGGTTGAGGCCGAGCAGATCGGCGGCCTTGATCTGGTTACCGCGGGTTGCCGTCAGGGCTGCGAGGATCAACGGATATTCCATCTCCGTCAGAACCCGGTCGTAGAGACCCGACGGCGGAAGCGCATCGCCGAAGGAGGCAAAATAGGTGCGCATGTTTTCCTCGACCGCCTGCGAAATGGTCATCGTCCCTGTCGGCATTCCGACCTTGGCAATCGGGCTGTCCGCGACGTCGGAGCGCAGCTCCTGCTCGACGATCTCGCGCGCAATCACATCCTGTGGATAAAGCGCCATCAGGCGGCGGACCACGTTTTCCAGTTCGCGGACATTGCCCGGCCAAGGATAGGACTTCATGACTTCCAGCGCCTCATGGTCGAAGCGCTTGGCATCGAGCCCTTCCTTTTCGCCCTGCTGGATAAAGTGGCGAACCAGATCAGGAATATCCTCGGCGCGGTCGCGCAGCGGCGGCAGGCGCAGCGGCACCACGTTCAGGCGGTAATAGAGATCCTCGCGAAACAGGCCCTGGTTGATCGATTGTTTCAGGTCCTTGTTGGTCGCCGCGACGATGCGCACATCGGTGCGGATCGGCGTGCGGCCGCCGACTGTCGTGTACTCACCTTGCTGGAGAACGCGCAGAAGACGGGTCTGGGCGTCCATCGGCATGTCGCCGATTTCATCGAGGAAGAGCGTGCCGCCTTCCGCCTGTTCGAAACGGCCGGTCGAGCGCGTCTGGGCGCCGGTAAAGGCACCCTTCTCGTGGCCGAAGAGTTCCGATTCGATCAGGTCACGCGGAATCGCCGCCATATTGATTGCGACGAAGGGGCCATTGCGGCGCTTGCCATAGTCATGCAGCGCCTTGGCAACCAGTTCCTTACCCGTGCCGGATTCACCGGTGATCATCAGCGTCAGGTCCGTCTGCATCAGACGGGCAAGCACGCGGTAGATTTCCTGCATGGCTGCCGAGCGACCGACCAGCGGCATGCCATCCTGCATGTCGTCGTCGAGACGGGCCGGACGCTTTTTCGGTTCCGACAAAGCGCGACCGATGATGGCGATCAGCTCGGTCAGGTCGAAGGGTTTCGGCAGGTAGTCATAGGCCCCCTTCTCCGACGCCTTGATCGCCGTCATGAAGGTGTTCTGGGCGCTCATGACCAGCACGGGCAGCTCGGGCCGCGCCTTCTTGATGCGGGGCAGAAGATCGAAGGCATTCTCATCCGGCATCACGACATCGGTGACCACGAGATCACCCTCGCCTGCCGAAATCCAGCGCCAGAGGGTCGCCGCATTGGAAGTGATCCGGACGTCGTAGCCAGCGCGGCTCAGTGCCTGGTTCAGCACCGTGCGGATCGCGGCATCGTCATCTGCTACAAGGATCGTGGCCGTCATCAGTTCGTTCCCGTGATTTTGGCAGGGGGCGCATCTTCCAGCGCCGTCTCTTTCGACATGGGCATGAGGACCCGGAAGGTGGTGCGACTTGTCTGGCTGTCGCATTCGACGATCCCGCCATGGGCGCCGATGATCTTTGCGACAAGCGCCAGGCCAAGGCCCGAACCATTGGTTTTCGTGGTGATGAAGGGATCGAAGAGATGCGGCAGCAGATCGGACGGCACGCCCGGGCCGTTGTCATGGACGCAGAATTCGAGCGGCAGCGAGATCTTTTCGCGCGAGCCGGCGACCGACAGCCGGATGCCCGGGCGATAGGCCGTGGTCAGCTGGATCTCGCCATCAGAGCGCTCGCCGATGGCTTCCGAGGCATTCTTGACCAGGTTCAGGAAGACCTGCACCAACTGATCACGATTGGCAAAGACCGGCGGCAGCGAGGGGTCGTAGTTTTCGGTGATGCGGATGTTACGGGCAAAGCCTGCCTTGGCCACCGCCTTCACCTGATCGAGGACCGAATGGATATTGATCGACTGACGATCCACCGGGCGCTCGTCGGAGAAGACCTCCATGCGGTCGACCAGCGAGACGATGCGATCCGTCTCGTCGCAGATCAGGCGAGTGAGTGCCCTGTCTTCATCTGTTACCGCTGTCTCAAGCAGCTGTGCGGCCCCGCGGATGCCGGATAGCGGGTTCTTGATTTCATGCGCCAGCATGGAGGCAAGCCCGGTCACGGAGCGCGCCGCCGCACGATGGGTCAGCTGGCGGTCGATCTTGTCGGCCATCGAGCGTTCCTGGAAGACCACCACAACGTTGCCGGGCTGGCTCAGAACCGGCGCGACATAGAGATCGACCAGCTTTTCCTGGCCTAGGCGCGGCGAGCTCAGATCGACGCGGTATTCGTTGACGGGCGCGCGGCGTTCGCGCACCTGCTCGATCAGCGACAGGAGCGGACTGCCAAAGGGAATGAAGGTGGAGATTCGGTAGCGGGACAGATGCGTGGCACTTGCCCCGAAAAAGGCCTCTGCTTCCCAATTGGCAAAGGCGATATGGCCGTTCGCATCCACCATGACCACCGGGTTCTGGATTGCGTTCAGCACGGCCATGGCGAGGCCACCGCTTTTATCGTTCGCCGTCATGCGGCCTCCTGTCTGGCGCCTGGACCCAAAGCGGCAGCGAGCGAGTGCTGCAGAGCCTTGGCCACGTCTTCGGCATTCTTCGATGTCATGATGGCTGCCTTGGCATCCGGTACGAGACCGGGCGCATAGCGCTCGAGATACCAGCCCAGATGTTTGCGGGCGTGACGAACACCGACCTCGACGCCGTAATGCTCCAGCATGGCCCGGTAGTGTTCGACAACAAGGTTCGGGATTTCCGACGCGGCTGGGCCATCTTGCCCCGCGAGCACACCAGCATGCCAGGGCCTGCCCTGGCATGCGCGCCCGACCATGACGGCATCGGCTCCAGAGCGGCGCAGGATCTCCTCAGCGTCGGCTACCGTCTCGACGTCGCCATTGGCGATCAAGGGGATGCGAATTGCGTCACGGACGGCGGCAATCGCATCCCAGTTCGCACGCCCTTCATAAAACTGCATGCGGGTGCGACCATGCACAGTGATCAGCTGCACGCCCGCGGCTTCCGCACGGGATGCGATATGAGGCGCGTTGATCGACATTTCGTCCCAGCCGAGGCGCATCTTGACGGTCACCGGGATCTTCACGGCCTTGACCGTTGCCTCGATCAAGGACAGGGCATGATCCGGTTCGCGCATCAGGGCGGAGCCGGCATAGCCGCCGATGACCTTCTTGGCCGGGCAGCCCATATTGATGTCGATGACATCGGCGCCGTTGGCCTCGGCGATGACTGCCGCTTCTGCAAGCCATTTTGCTTCGCGGCCGGCCAGCTGCACCATGTGCGGAGTCAGGCCTGCGCCCTTCAGACGCGTCCAGCTTTCTGCGGCATTGAAGACCAGTTCACGGCTTGCCACCATTTCGGTCACGACAAGGCCCGCCCCGAAGCGGAAGGCCAGCTGACGGAACGGCAGATCGGTGACACCGGACATTGGCGCAAGCACCACCCGGTTCCGGATGGGAACCGGGCCGATGCTGAATGGCGTGTCCAGGGCGACAGAAACCAACTGATTATCTTTCAGGCAAAGAATGTATTTGCACTATTTTTAGCCAGCCATCGATGGCTTGCCAAGAGGCAAAGGTCACGCATCGATAAAAATTCGGGCAAATGCTGGAAAAGGTCGTTTTGAGCCGATAGAGCACGGTTGCAAAGGAAATGTGTCATGGACCAGGCAGGGCGATGGAGCAAGAGCTGAGCGGAACAATTGGGATCGTCGTTGTTGCCGCAGGCCGCGGCGAGCGCGCCGGCGCATCGGTCGAGGGACCCAAGCAGTATCGGCGGATCGGCGGGAAGCCGGTCATCTGGCACACGCTGAAACTCTTTCTCGACTGGCCCAAAAGTGGTCCTGTCGTCGTGGTCATCCATCCTGATGATCGTGCACTTTTCGACGCGGCCGTTTCGGACCTGACTGCAAGGCATGCGCCTTTGGTCGTCACCGGTGGCGCAACCCGACAGGAATCCGTGCTCCACGGCCTGAGGGCCCTGCGTGAGAGCAAAATCGAATCCGTGATGATCCATGACGGCGTGCGGCCGTTTGCCGATCCGGCACTTCTCGATCGGATCGCGGAAGAGCTCGCGGCGGGCAAGCCAGCGGTTCTGCCAGCCGTTGCAGTGTCTGACACGCTCAAGCGGGCGGATGCGGGGAAGATCGTCACGGATACCGTGCCACGCAAGGACCTCTATGCCGCACAGACGCCGCAGAGTTTCCACTACCAGAGCATCCTGAGCGCCCACGAACGGGCAGCACGTGAGGCCGGATCCGACTTTACCGACGATGCCTCGATTGCCGAATGGGCCGGCACTCCGGTCCAGCTGGTCGAGGGATCGATCGACAATGTCAAACTGACCATAAAGAGGGATATCGCCATGGCCGACGAGAAACTGAAGGGCAACGCCCTGCCCGACGTTCGCACCGGAAACGGCTATGACGTGCACCAGCTCGAGCCCGGCGATGGGGTGACGCTGTGCGGGATCTTCATTCCGCACGAACAGAAGCTCAAGGGGCATTCTGATGCGGATGTCGCGTTGCACGCACTGACCGACGCACTGCTGGCCACCTGCGGGGCCGGCGACATCGGCGACCATTTCCCGCCCTCGGACATGCAATGGAAGGGCGCGCCGTCACGCATCTTCCTGGAGCATGCCGCAAAGATCGTGCGCGACGCCGGCGGCACGATCATGAATGCCGACATTTCGCTAATTGCCGAAGCGCCTAAGGTCGGGCCGCATCGGCAGGCCATGCGGGAGAAGCTTTCGGAGATCCTTGGCATTTCGCTCGATCGCTGCTCGGTGAAGGCGACGACCAACGAGAAGATCGGCTTTGTCGGTCGCCGCGAGGGGATTGCGGCGATCGCCACGGCGACCGTCGTCTTCCAGGGAGCGGACTGATGGGGCTTTATCCGGCGGATATCGAAGACAAGGCACAGGCGATCATTGCCGCCTATCGCGACCTAGGCTGGATGATCGCAGCGGCTGAATCCTGCACGGGCGGATTGATCGCAGGCGCACTCACGGAGATCGCAGGCTCCTCGGCGGTCGTCGACCGGGGTTTCGTCACCTATACCAACCAGGCGAAGATGGATCTGATCGGCGTTGGCGCCAAAACGCTAGAAGATTTCGGGGCGGTCTCCAGGGAAACCGCGCTGCAGATGGCACATGGAGCGCTTATGCGCTCCGATGCCCAGGTGGCCGTTGCGGTGACGGGCATTGCCGGTCCGGGTGGAGGATCGGTGGAGAAGCCGGTCGGGCTTGTGCATCTGGCGCTGAAGAACCGCAGCGGGGCAATCGACCACCGGGAGATGCGCTACGGTGATATTGGCCGTGATCAGGTCCGGCTTGCGACGGTCAGGACCGCACTGGACATGCTTCTCGCCGCGTGTCAGCCGCCGGCATAGATCTTGTCGGCGCGCTCCTCGAAGGCTTCCGAAAACATGCGGAAGGCGCGGTCGAACATCGAGCCCATGAGTGCGCCGAGGATGCGGTTCTTGAACTCGTAGTCGATGTAGAAATGCACCGAGCAACCGCCCTCGCCCGCTTCCTCGAAGCGCCAGCGATTGTCGAGATACTTGAACGGGCCCTCGATGTACTTGACGTCAATGGCACGCTCGGCAGCCGTCAGGAGAACCTGGGTGGTAAAGGTCTCGCGGATCGCCTTGTAGCCCACCGTCATGTCGGCCAGCAGCAGCTCCTTGCCGTCGCGTTCGCGGCGCGAGCGAATGGTCAGCGCTTCACAGAGCGGCAGGAATTCCGGGTAGCGCTCGATATCCGCGACAAGCGCGTACATGCGGTCGGGCGAGTGCTTGACGAGGCGGCGGGTTTCGAACTGGGGCATGCCAGCGACTTAATGAGGAAGCCCCGCAAGATCAAGCAGCTGCGCCATTTCGCCATGGGATTTCAGGGTGACGACCGGCACCTTCGGTCCGTGACGCTCGATATCCTGGATGATGCGTGGGGCGAAGCGGCGTTCGAAGTGCCAGATATAGGAGAGGAATTCGCGGTCGGGCCACTGCTCGATGCAACCATCGGCCATCTCTGGCCGTTGGCTGCCAATGTAGCGGCTCACCCGTAGATAGACGCCAAGCAGGCAGCGCCACCGCGGCAATCGCACCCAGATGACGAGATCGGTCCGCGGCAGCCTGATGTCAAAGCTTGAAGGATTGGTGCCATCGAGAAGCCATCTGTCCGCTTTGATGATCTCGGAGAGTATCGCCCTTTGCTCGGACTTGGTACGCTGAACCCAATTCGGAAGCCAGAAGACTTCGCGATCCATCGAGTGGTTAGGGATATCGAGTGCGGCGGCAATCTTGCGAGACAAGGTGGACTTGCCGCCACCGGAGCAGCCGATCACCATGATGCGGCGGGCTTGGCGAAGGGCTTGTACAGCAACACTAAACGGCTCCAACTCACGCATTCGCTGCAGTCCGTCAGGCTGCGGCAACGGGTCTGATCTGGTCGATCCCGGTCACTGTTTTACTGGCCAGGGCGAGGTCGTAGGTGCGCTGAAGATTTAGCCAGAATTCCGGTGTGGTGGAAAAGTAGCGGGCCAGCCGCAAAGCAATCTCCGCCGTTATGGCACCATTGCCAATTTTCAGGGCCTCGAGTGCAGCCCTTTCGATACCGGTGTCAGTGGCGACCTGGTCAAATGTCAGGCCGAAGTCAGCGATGAAGTCGTCAAACAACACGCAACCGGGATGGATTGGTTCTTCAGTCACATGCAACATTGCGCACCTCAGTGATAGTCGCACACTTCGACATCGAACGCGTCCCCCTCGGCCCACCGAAAGCAGATCCGCCACTGATCATTGATGCGGATCGAATGCTGTCCTTCGCGATTTCCCTTGAGCGCTTCAAGCCGATTGCTCGGCGGCACGCGCAAATCCGAAAGGACATGGGCCGCATGGATCGCCATCAACTTTCGCCGGGCACGCTCGGTAACGTCTGGCGGAAATCCTCGGACGTTCGATGTTCTGAAAAGCTGCTCCGTCAGTTTGTCTTTGAAATCTCGTATCATGATTTCACCCAAACCGACAGGGGCAGCCTAGGCCCGAACCAATTGCAGCTTCTCTCGCGCCGCCTTCAACCGCGCAAAGTCATCGCCGGCATGATGCGACGAGCGGGTCAGCGGGCTTGAGGACACCATGAGGAAGCCCTTGGTATAGGCGATGTCCTCATAGGATTTGAACTCTTCCGGCGTGACGAAACGCTCGACCTTGTGGTGCTTGCGGGTCGGCTGGAGATACTGGCCGATGGTCAAGAAATCGACATCGGCGGAACGCAGGTCGTCCATCAGCTGCAGGACTTCGTTGCGCTCCTCGCCGAGGCCGACCATGATGCCCGACTTGGTGAACATGGTCGGGTCGAGTTCCTTGACCCGCTGCAGAAGACGGACGGAGTGGAAGTAACGCGCACCCGGACGGACCGTCAGATAGTTGCCGGGCACGGTTTCCATGTTGTGGTTGAAGACGTCGGGCTTCGCGGCAACGACGCGCTCAAGCGCGCCCGGCTTCTTCAGGAAGTCCGGGGTGAGGATCTCGATCGTGGTCTCCGGCGAGGCTTCGCGGATGGCCCAGATCACCTTCTCGAAATGCTCGGCGCCACCGTCGGCGAGGTCGTCGCGGTCGACAGAGGTGATGACGACGTGGGAGAGGCCCATCTGGCGGACGGCCTTGGCGACGTTTGCGGGCTCTTCGAGATCGAGCGGATTCGGCTTGCCGGTCGCGACATTGCAGAAGGCGCAGGCGCGGGTACAGATCTCGCCCATGATCATGAAGGTCGCGTGCTTCTTGTCCCAGCACTCGCCGATATTCGGGCAGCCCGCTTCCTCGCAGACCGTCACAAGCTTGTGGGAACGCACCAGCTCGCGGGTCTCGTGATAACCCTTTGATGTCGGCGCCTTAACGCGGATCCATTCCGGTTTGCGCAGAACCTCGGTGTCAGGCTTGTGGGCCTTTTCCGGGTGGCGGACGCGCTTTTCCTCGCTGGACGCCACGGGGGTAGCGGTCGGAAGATTGGTCCTGTCGAGAATGGTGACCATGGTCAAAACCCTATCCCGCCGCCTCTGCGGCCTAATCGATGTTTAGCGCCGAACGAGCTTTGCGACGAACAGCAGAATGCTGGCGCCGACAAAGCTTGTGATCAGATAGCCGAGCCAGTTGCCTTCGACAAAGACACCGAAGGTTCGAAAGATCGCGGCTGCAATCACCGCGCCGACGATGCCGATCACGATATTCATGAAGACGCCGAAGCGCATGTCCATGAGCTTGCCGGCCAGCCAGCCCGCAAGGCCACCGAAGACTATCGTTGCGACAATACCGACTTCGAAACCAGCCATGTCGAGCCCCTTTCGGATCGTCAATTGAGAACCTGCCGCCCATATAGGCGGCAAGCCCCTGTTTCACAACCGGACTTTAGGCGTTCAATACGCGGCCATAGGCGTCGAGCACACTTTCCTTCATCATTTCCGACAGGGTCGGATGCGGGAAGATCGTGTGCATCAGCTCTTCTTCCGTGGTCTCGAGGTTCATCGCGACAACGAAGCCCTGGATGAGTTCGGTCACTTCAGCACCGACCATGTGGGCACCAAGAAGCTCGCCGGTCTTCTTGTCGAAGATGGTCTTGATCATGCCCTGGTCTTCGCCGAGCGCGATGGCCTTGCCGTTGGCCGCAAAGGAATAGCGGCCGACGCGGATGTCGCGGCCCTCAGCCTTCGCCTTGGCTTCCGTCAGACCGACAGAGGCGACCTGCGGGTTGCAATAGGTGCAGCCCGGGATCTTCGCCTTGTCCATCGGATGCACGCCCGGCACACCGGCGATTTTCTCGATGCAGATGACGCCTTCATGCTCGGCCTTGTGGGCGAGCATCGGCGGGCCGGCGACGTCGCCGATTGCGTAGAGGCCCGGCACATTGGTCTTGCCATAGCCATCAATCACGATGCAGCCGCGATCGGTCTTCACACCCAGCGCTTCGAGGCCGAGGTTCTCGATATTGCCCTGGACGCCGACGGCGGAGATCAAGCGGTCAGCGGTGATCGTCTGGACCTTGCCATCCTTGGTCTCGACATGGGCGGTGATGGAGTTTGCGCCCTTCTCGACCTTCGAAACCTTGGCTTCGGTGATGATCTTGAGGCCGCGCTTTTCCAGCTGCTTGCGGGCGAAGGTGGAGATTTCCACGTCCTCGACCGGCATGATGTTCGGCATCAGTTCGACGACGGTGACATCCACGCCCATGGAGCGGTAGAAGGAGGCGAATTCGATGCCGATCGCGCCCGAGCCCATGACAACCAGCGACTTCGGCATGAAGTCCGGCTTCATCGCTTCGAAATAGGTCCAGATCAGCTTGCCATCCGGCTCGATGCCGGGGAGCGCACGCGGGCGGGCGCCGGTAGCCACGATGATGTGCTTTGCGGTGTAGGTGCCCTCGCCCAGCACACCCTTCGGAACCGGGTTCTGCGGCTCGACCACGGGCTTGGTCATCTTGCCGACGACCACTTCGCCGGGCTTCGTAAGCTTGGCTTCGCCCCAGATGACGTCGATCTTGTTCTTCTTCATCAGGAAGCCGATGCCGCCATTGAGACGGGCCGAGACGCCACGCGAACGGGCGACGACTTCCTTGACGTCAGCCGTGATCGTGCCGTTCAGCGTCAGACCGTAGGCCTTGGCGTGGTTGGCATGGTCGAGAATCTCGGCGGAGCGCAGCAGAGCCTTGGTCGGGATGCAGCCCCAGTTGAGGCAGATGCCGCCCAGATGCTCGCGTTCGACGATCGCGGTCTTCAGGCCGAGCTGGGCCGCACGGATGGCGGTGACGTAACCGCCGGGGCCGGAGCCGATGATGATGACGTCGTAAGCATTCGACATGGGCGCTTCCACTCCTCGGTTTCTTGCGAGCCCCCGCTCAAGCGGAGGCCCGTTTCGGGACTGAAAGCGAGACCCTCAGGCTGCGGGTGTCTCGGCCTCCGGTTCATGACGAACCAGCATCCCGTAGATTTCATCCTTGAGCTGCATCCGCTTCTTGCGCATTTCCACGACATGGAAGTCGTCTGCAGGCTCGACGTCTGTTTCGGCGCGGTGGATGGCCCGGTTCACCTCGTGATAGGTCTCGAACAATCTCGCGAAATGACCATCTGTTTCCTTCAGATGACGCATCAGCGCGACGTGTTCCGGGAATTCCACTGCCAGTTCGTGCGGTGTGTTCGACATGATCCCATCTCCTCTTTCGGGGTTGATGGGTTCAGGTTAGACGCAGCGCACAAGACCTCCTTGATTTTGATCAACGCGCCCCGACGGAGAGTTCAGGCCGCGGTTTTTCTTCAAAGACCGAGCATCATCCGGACGATCGGCTCAAGGCCTCGTCCAATGGCGCGGGTGTTTTCGGCGTCCAGATGGATGCCATCCAACGGCGTGGTCTCGGCAACCGATCCCGCGTCGAAGAAGGCACATCCCGATTCGTCTGCCGCATCGCGGTACATGCTGGCGAGCATGGCGCCTTCTTCCACCGAGTGGTTGAACATGGCGCCGAACACCGAATTGGCCGTCTCGCGGATCGCCGGCGGTGCGACGATCAGGATTTCGGGCTCTTCGAATTCGAAACCCCAGTCATGCTTCTGGACGAGCTTGACCAGTCGCTTAACGCCACTGGTCGCGCCGATCGCCGTTCCCTGGATGCCACGCTTGAGGTCATTGGTCCCCAGCATGATGATCACGAGATCGATCGGCTTGTGCGTCGCAAGGATCGTCGGCAACAGCTTTGCGCCATTGCGTTCACAATCACCCAGATGATCGTCATAGGCGGTGGTGCGGCCGTTCAGGCCTTCGGCGATCACCCGGACCCCATGACCGAGCGCCTTCTGCAAGACGCTCGTCCAGCGGTCCTCATAGGCATGTCGACCCAGGTGCACCGGGTCGTATCCCCATGTCAGGCTGTCGCCGTAAGCGAGAACGGTCTTCATCTTAACCGCCCCTGATCAGACCAGCATGCCCATCGGATTTTCGATGTAGCGCTTGAAGGCGCCGAGCAGTTCGGCTCCCAGCGCGCCATCGACGCAACGGTGGTCGGTGGAGAGCGTCACGGTCATGACATTGGCGATCTTCATCTCGCCGTTCTTGACCACGACCCGCTCTTCGCCGGCACCGACCGCAAGGATCGTTGCATGCGGCGGGTTCACGACAGCCGAGAAGCTCTTCACGCCCATCATGCCCATGTTGGACACGGCAGTCGTGCCGCCCTGATACTCTTCAGGCTTCAGCTTGCGGTCCTTGGCGCGCTTGCCCAGATCCTTCATCTCGTTGGAGATGGTGGACAGGCTCTTGGTCTCGGCCTTGCGGATGATCGGGGTGATCAGGCCGCCGGGGATCGACACGGCAACGCCGACATCGGCGTGCTTGTGCTTGACCATGTTGGTGTCGGTCCAGGAGACGTTGGCGTCCGGCACATCGCGGAGCGCCAGGGCCAGGGCCTTGATCACCATGTCGTTGACGGAGAGCTTGTAGGCAGGCTTGCCGTCTCTTTCAGGGGCGGCGGCGTTGAGCTGGGCACGCAGGGCCAAGAGCGCATCCAGTTCGCAATCCACGGACACGTAGAAATGCGGGATGGTCTGCTTGGATTCCTGCAGGCGCTTGGCGATCGTCTTGCGCATGCCGTCATGCGGCACGAGATCGTAGGAGCCTTCGGCGAAGTTCTTGAGAACCGCCTCGTCGGACGGCCCTTTGGCCAGAGCCGGTGCCGGTGCGGCGCTTGCAGCCGCTGCTGCCGGTGCCGGAGCAGCC
>LFEF01013487.1_pt1 | contig 22324 bp, 13 predicted proteins | sample 619371 | NCBI WGS metagenome assembly LFEF01 (sample SAMN03014291, study PRJNA259931) | freshwater metagenome | biome: lake; feature: waterbloom | place: China: Taihu Lake | collected 2006-08 | depth 0 m m
GATCGTGTCCCGGCGCGTGGTGTAGTTGGTTGGTAGCGAAGCCGCTCGCGAGCGCGCCCTCCAATGTGCTGTAGGGAGCGGGCGGCGTAGCGGTGGTCACCAGTGTTTTCCGGTAGGGTCGGGTTGCTTAGAGCCAACCTGAGGGACACCACCGATGACCGACGACATGATGAACCTGCGCTCACTCGTTGAGAAGAGCGCCGACGCCGATTTGTTGCGCGAGATGATCGGCTTTGCTGCCGAGAAGCTGATGGCGCTTGAAGTGAGTGCGAAGACCGGCGCGGGCTACGGCGAGAAGAACAGCTTCCGACTTGCCCAGCGCAACGGCTACCGCGATCGAGACTGGGAGACACGAGCAGGAACCGTCGAACTGCGCATCCCCAAGCTTCGCACGGGCAGCTACTTCCCGAGTTTCCTAGAACCGCGCCGAATGGCCGAGAAGGCTCTGACGGCAGTCATTCAAGAGGCTTACATCCAAGGCGTTTCGACCCGATCCGTCGATGATCTCGTCAAGGCCATGGGCATGAGCGGCATCTCCAAGAGCCAGGTATCGCGGCTCTGCGAAGAGATCGACGACAAGGTCAAAGCCTTCCTCGACCGTCCTATCGAGGGCGAGTGGCCATACCTCTGGATCGATGCCACCTACCTTAAGGTTCGTCGCGGCGGTCGTATTGTCTCGGTAGCGGTCATCATCGCGGTGGGTGTGAACACTGACGGCCGGCGCGAGGTGCTCGGCATGGAAATCGGCACATCAGAAGCAGAAGCGATCTGGACCGAGTTCCTACGCAAGCTGACCAGACGAGGCCTGCGCGGCGTCAAGCTCGTCGTCTCCGATGCGCATGAAGGCATCAAGGCAGCCGTGTCGAAGGTGCTTTCCGCCACATGGCAGAGGTGCAGGGTTCACTTCATGCGCAATGCCCTCGCTCATGCAGGCAAGAGCGGACGGCGTGTCGTCTCCGCCTTCATCGCCACGGCCTTTGCCCAGGACACCCCGGAGGCGGCAAGCACCCAATGGCGCAATGTCGCCGACCAGATCAGGCCGAAGGTGCCGAAACTCGCCACGCTGATGGATAGCGCCGAGCAGGACGTGCTCGCCTACATGACCTTTCCCAGGCAGCACTGGGCAAAGCTTCATTCGACAAACCCGATCGAGCGTCTCAACGGCGAGATCAAGCGACGCACAGAAGTCGTCGGCATCTTCCCCAACGACGATGCCATCGTCAGGCTCGTTGGGGCGCTGCTGCTCGAGCAGAACGACGAGTGGGCCGTTCAGCGATCCCGCTACATGACACTTGAGACCATAGCAGCAATGAGCGATGATCCGCTCATCAGCCTGCCAGCCGCAAGCTGATCAATTCCCGGCTTTGTCCGGAAGGCACGGCCAGCGCCGGAGCTACACCACGCGCCGGGACACGATCCGACTGAAAATCCTGATTGATTTCAATGTCGATAAACGGAGGCAAGTCGTGCGCGATGCCAGAGCATGTGGAAACTGGCGTCAATTTAGACACCCCACCTGCGCTCTTCACATGAAACAGAACATGGTTGTCTTTGTAGAGTTCAAAAAGCTCGTCATCGTTGCGGGCAGCCTTGATCTGGTCGATACTGACGCCCGTTAGATGGAGCTCGAATGTTCTTTTAGGATTTTTTCTTGCGAAAAAGTCCGCACCTTCGAACTTGATAACGATTGCATGCTCCACGATTAATTCTCCATTGGGTTGTGTTTTTAGGTGCAGTTTTTACGGCAGCGAGGGCTAGAAGCCTCCATTGATCTTCCCAACTGCGGCCGGGAAGATGGCTTAAGGATGCCGGTCAACGCCGGCTCTGACCAGATGGCGGAAACCGTCACGTAAGATATAAAAAGATGACAAAAGATATATCTTAATATGGCAAGACACCGCTAGAGTTCCCGGCAAAACCGGATCACCTGAAATGCTCTATCTCTTTGTTTTTGCTCAGCCCGGACGTAGAAACCGCTAACGCACTTTCGCTGGACCCGATCTAGATGTGGTCTTGCTGTTCCGAGACAGCCTTGGTCAATTCGAGCCAGATGTCACCGAAGACGCCGAGCGCTTCCTTAGCGCGGGTTTCGTCCGGGTCACCCGGCGGAGGGCAAACCACGTCACTGGAATCGATGGCGGCCACTAGCTGATCAATCTGGTGGTCGTTTGCGATCTTCTCAAGATCGATGGCGTTCCCGTTCCTCAGTCCCGCACGATCTGCAGCAGGTCACCTCAGCGCCGCCGAAGTGAAACAGTTTGATATCGCTCAAGATTCACCTCGGGTGTGACCGCAGATTATGGTCAAATTTCTATTCGCTTTGCAGCCCTTGTCCAGATAATTTGCCGCTGCGCGGCGATTTGGTAGGATCGGCCTGCGGCTGATGTGAGGGATGAGCATAGATGACGACGTTGAGCCTGGCGCAGCTGGAAACCCATCTCTGGCGGGCAGCGGATATCCTGCGGGGATCGATCGATTCCGGCGATTACAAGCACTACATTTTCGGCCTTCTGTTCTTCAAACGCCTCTCGGATGTCTGGGAAGAAGAGTATGAGGAGCGGCTAGCGCGTTATCATGATGCGGATCTCGCCGCTGATCCGGATGAGCACCGCTTCGATATCCCCAAGGGCCATTTCTGGAAGGATGTGCGCAAGCACACGACTGATATCGGCACGCATCTGAACGCCGCCTTCCGCGCCATTGAAGACGCGAACATGAAGCTGCGCGGCGTCTTTCAGGATGTCGATTTCAACAACAAGGAGCGCTTTCCGGATGCCATGCTGGAAAAGCTGATGCAGCATTTCGAGACCTATCGGCTGCGCAATTCCGATGTCGAGCCGGATGTCCTGGGACAGGCCTATGAATATCTGATCGCCCAGTTTGCCGATGACGCCGGCAAGAAGGGTGGCGAGTTCTATACGCCCAAGATGGTGGTGCGGCTGATTGTCGAATGCCTGAAGCCCGAAGAAGGCATGTCGATCTATGACCCCACCTGCGGCTCAGGCGGCATGCTCTTGGAGACGGTGCATCACCTGGAGCGGCAGGGCAAGAACCCGAAAAGCCTGTCGCTGTTCGGCCAGGAGCGCAACCTCAACACCTGGGCCATCTGCCAGATGAACCTATTCCTGCATGATATCGACGACGCGCAGGTGGCGCGCGGCGATACGCTGCTGGAGCCGAAGCACCTGACAGGCGACAGCGTGAAGGCCATCCGCACCTTTGATCGGGTGCTGGCCAACCCGCCGTTCTCGCTGAAAAGCTGGGGCCATGATGTTTGGTCGAAGGGCGATGCCTACGGTCGCGACCGTTATGGCTGTCCGCCGAAATCCTATGGCGACCTCGCCTTCGTGCAGCATATGGTTGCGAGTCTCAAAGCAGACGGTGTCTGCGGCGTCGTGCTGCCGCATGGCGTGCTGTTTCGCGGCGGGGCCGAGGGCAAGATCCGCGAGGGGCTGATCCGGGATGATCTGATCGAGGCCGTCATCGGCCTGGCGCCCAATCTGTTTTATGGCGCTGGCATTCCGGCCTGTATCCTGATTCTGCGCAAACAGAAGCTGGTGGACCGCAAGGGCCAGATCCTGATCGTCAATGGCGCCGAGCATGTTGTCGAAGGCAAGGCGCAGAACCATCTGTCGGAGGCCAATGTCGCCACGCTGGCAAAGGCCTATGGCGATTTCGCCGGTGCCGAGCGGCTGGCGCGGGTCGTGCCGGTGAGCGAAATCGAAGCGAATGACTTCAACCTCAATATCAGCCGCTATGTGCATCTGGGCGCAGAGGCGGACGAGGTCGATGTCGCGGCGGAAGTGGAAAAGCTGGTCGAGCTTCAGGCCGAGCGGGATGCGGCGGAAGCGAGGATGATGGGCTTTCTGCGGGAGCTTGGTTATGTCGCATGAGATGCCTGAGGGGTGGAGAAGCGTCCGTGTCGGGGACATCGCTGAGATAAGAACTGGCGGCACACCAAACCGGACAGAGGGACGATATTGGGGCGGTGAAATCCCATGGATGGCCTCAGGCGAGATACACCAACGCTACGTTTCAGAAACGGCAGAGAAGATTACCCAACTAGCTTTGCGGGAGTCAAACGCACGAATCCTGCCGGTGGGGAGCATCATGCTAGCCCTGAATGGACAGGGCAAGACGCGTGGAAAGGCAGCTATTCTTCGAAGTGAGATGGCATGCAACCAGTCGCTTGCAGCCATAATTCCGAGCACGTCGCACGTGCCCGAGTTTCTTCTGTTTCTCTTCGAGTCTATGTATTCGCACCTTCGGAACCTTACGGGCGACGACGCGCGAAGTGGTCTAAATCTGGGAATTCTGAAAGCTCTGGAGATCAGCCTTCCGCCAATCCACGAACAGCGCCGTATCGCCGAGATCCTGTCCAGCGTTGATGAGACTATTGCGGCAATGCGGGCGGTGATCGAGCAGACCAGAAAGGTCAAGCAGGGTGTGCTGGAACGCCTGCTCACCAAGGGCATCGGCCACACGCGCTTCAAGCATACAGAGATCGGGGAGATTCCGGAGGGGTGGGGTCTTTGTTCATTAGCAGAGATCGCAAAGATCAAACACGGATACGCGTTCAGTGGGGAGTTCTTCTCCAGAGAAGAAGGTTCGCACATTCTTCTCACCCCCGGAAACTTCTCGAAGGAGAAGACGCTATATTTCGGCCCAAACACGAAATTTTACCAGGGACCGATCCCGAGTGACTTCATTCTGAAGAACGGTGACCTTCTTGTTGTCATGACAGATCTGACTCCGTCAATGGATATTCTCGGCAATGCTGTCATTCTCAGTTCCGACAAAACAGTATTGCACAACCAGCGAATTGGAAAAGTGGAGGTGGATGGTAGCATCCTGTCAGCTGCATTCGTGAAGCATGTCCTAAATTCCGAACGAGTTCAGAGGCAGATCAAAAATTCCGCAAGTGGGACCACTGTTCGCCATACATCGCCTAGCCGCATTCTTGAAAACATAGCGGTGCTGCCACCGATGGCGGAGCAGCTGTTGATAGTAGAAGCTCTCCGAAACATTGATGATGGGCTCGAACTGCAGATAGAAAATTTGGAGCGCGCCGCCTCTTTCAAATCCGCCCTGATGTCGGATCTTCTCACCGGCCGCAAGCGCGTCACCGACGTCCTACCAATGGCAGCGGAGTAAGCGCTCCATGAGTTACGGCCCCGAATGGCATTTTGCCGAGCGCCCAACCATCGAGCATCTGAAGGCCATGGGCTATGGCTTCGTGGTTCCGGCAGAACATGCCTCTCTGCGCGAGGGTGAAAACCAAGTTCTGTTTCGCCCGCAGCTCATCGACGCGTTGATGCGCATCAACGGGATCGACCGGCCTTCTGCCGAGGCCGCCTATGGCGAGCTTGCAGCGATCAGCGACAACGAGGCCTGGTTGAAGGTGCTGCGCGGGGACTATGCCCGCAAGGTAACCGGCCAGGACACGCGACAGACGCTGCGGGTGATCAATTTTCTGGAACCCGGCAACAACCAGTTCACAGTTACCCATCAGCTCAGGGTGAAGGCGGAAAACACGCGGAAACCAGACGTCGTGGTCTACGTGAACGGCATTCCGCTGGTCGTCATCGAGGCGAAAAGCCCGCTAAATGTGAAGGACAAGTCCGGCGAGGCCTTCGAGCAGATCAGGCAATATGAGCAGGACATTCCGCGCCTGTTCTTCTCCAATGTCTTCAACATCGTCACCGACGGCGCGCTGGTGCTCTATGGCGCCACCGGCTCCGGCTCGAAATATTTTGCCGAATGGCGCGATCCCTGGCCAAAGCTGGAGGGTGATTTTCCCGACACGCTGGCCAAGGGTCTCTGGTGCCTGCTGGAGCCAAGCCGTCTGCTGGACCTGATCGCGCATTACGTCGTGTTCGAGAAGACAGAGACAGGCACGATCAAGAAGATCTGCCGCTACCAGCAGTTCCGCGCCGTCAATCGCATCGTCGAGCGCGTGATCGAGGGCAAGCATCGCCAGGGGCTGATCTGGCACACCCAGGGCAGCGGCAAATCGCTAACCATGGTGTTTGCCGCGCTGAAGCTGAAGACGCACCGGACGATCCAATCCGAGCGGCTCACCAATCCGAACATTCTGGTGCTGACCGACCGGGTGGATCTGCATTCCCAGATCAGCGGCACCTTTGTCGCCTGCGGCTTGCCGAACCCGACGGCGGTCGAAAGCATTCGGGATCTGCATGCGCTGATCCGCAGCGGCAAGGATGGGCACACCGCGCTTTCCACCATCTTCAAATTCCAGGGCTCGAAGGAGGCGATTGCCAATTCCGAAAACTGGATCGTGATGGTGGATGAGGCACACCGCACCCAGGAAAAGGATCTCGGCGCTTATCTGCGCGCCACCCTACCCCACGCCCGTTTCTTCGGCTTCACCGGCACGCCGGTGAAGAAGGACGACAAGAACACCTACGAGAATTTTGGCGTGCCAGGCGAAGGCTATCTCGACAAATATGGCATCGACGACGCTGTCGCCGATGGCGCGACGGTGCCAATCTACTATACCGGGCGCAAGACCGACTGGCATATCGACGAGGCGAAGATCGACATCCTGTTCGACACCTGGTTTGCCGAGCTTGATGATGACAAGCTGAATGAGATCAAGAAGCGCGGGGTGCAGATCGAGGATCTGGTCAAGCATCCGCGCCGCATCGACCTGATCGCTTACGACATCTGGACGCATTTCAAGCAATATGCCCGGCCTGATGGCTTCAAGGCGCAGATCGTCGCCATCGATCGCGAGGCAGTGATCCTCTACAAGCAGGCGCTGACGAAGGTGATTGCCGAGGATCTGAAGGCTGAGGGCCTGGAGCCTGCCGAGGCGCTGGCCCGCGCTGACGCCATGTCGGCCTGCGTCTATTCCATCAACCAGGAAGACAGCAAGCCGAGCGAGGATGCCCACAAGCAGGCGATCCGCAATGAGCTGAAGGCGCACTACCTGGATGCCGAGGCGGAAAAGCTGGCGAAGAAGGCATTCGGCCGCAAGGGCGACGACCCGCAGTTCCTGATCGTCTGCGACAAGCTGCTGACCGGCTTCGACTGCCCGATCGAAAGCGTGATGTATCTCGACAAGCCGCTGAAGGAGCACGGCCTACTGCAGGCGATCGCCCGCACCAACCGGGTATCCGACGCCAGGAAGCGCAACGGGCTGATCGTCGATTACATCGGCGTTTCCGGACACCTCGAGGAGGCACTCTCTTCCTACCGCGCCGATGACGTGAAGAACGCCATGCGCGACCTGGACGACCTGCGCAACCAGTTGAGGGCAGCCCACTCCGCCGTGGCAGTCCTGATGAAGCCGCTGAAACGCAAGGCGAGTGACAAGGATGCAATCCAGTCGGAATACATCGCGTTCCTGAACCTGCTGGGCACCGAAGACAAATGGTTCGACTTCAAGGCCAAGGCCCGCAGTTTCATTGCACTCTACGAGACGCTGAGCCCGGACCCAAGCGTTCTGGAGTTCACCGCCGATCTGAAGTGGGTGGCAAATTTCCTGATCTTCGGGACACGTCGTTTCGAACAGCGCCAGGCCTTCGATCAGATGAATTACAGCGAGAAGATCCGCGAGATGCTGGAAAAGCATCTGGAGGCGACGGGTCTCAGCGTTACCGTCAAGCTGCGCCACATCACCGATCCGGAATTCTGGGAGGACTTCGATCCCACGGGCAAGACCGAGGAAGACCTGATGACGGCGGCGATCCGCAAGACGACGGAGCTGCGCAAGACCGTCACCGAGCGGATTGACGACAGCCCGCACCAATACGGCAAGTTCTCCGAGCGCCTGCGCCAGCTTCTGGAAAAGCTCGAAAGCGCGCAACTCTCTTGGAGCGAGAAGCTGAAGGCAGCCGAGGAGCTTGCGAAGGACATCACGGCTGAGGACGCTGCCCATGTCGAAGCAGGCCTCTCTCCCGGCGCCTATGGCATCCTGCAGATCCTCAACGGCTTCACCTCGGGGCCGGAAGGCGAGGCTCTGGCGATCCGGCTGGAAAAACTCTACACCGACCCCGTGACCGCTCCTTCAGGCTGGTGGGCGAAGGATGGCCTGCGTAAGAGCCTTCGCCAACAGGTGCGCTCCATGGCCCATCTGGCGGGCCTGACGCAGCTCAGGGAAATTCCCGAAGAGGTCGAGGCCTACGCGCTCAAGCACTTTGCGGGGCAGTGACATGGCCGTCTATCGCATCGGCGCCCAAGAGATCGAATACACCCTGCGGCGATCGCCGAGGGCCCGCAAAGCGAGCCTCAGCGTCACGCCGAAATCCTTCGAGCTGCTGGTGCCGGAAAGCGCAACGGACGAACAGATCAGCGCCGTGCTGGATCGCCGGCGTTCTTGGATCATCGAAACCGTTCAGCATATGGCAGAACGCGCCAAGGCGCAGACCCGCGTCTACCAGTTCGTGACTGGCGCCAAGATCCCCTATCGTGGCCGGATGGCGAGGCTCACGATCGAGCCTTTCGACGGCTCCCTGGTCGAGGTCAGCTTCCGCAACGGTTTTCAGATCCGCAAGCCCGCCGGTCTGTCGCCGGAGTCATCCGACACCATCATCGAGAGCGCTCTCCGGCTCTGGCTGAAACGCCGCGTGCGCGACGACGCCCGCGATTTCGTCCGCAGGCATGGTGAGCGTCATGGATTGAAGCCACGCGGGGTTCAGATCAAGGACCAGAAACACATGTGGGGCAGCTGCGGCCAGGACCGGCAGATCAATCTCAACTGGCACCTGATCTTCGCCCCGAAGCCGGTGCTCGAATACGCCGTCGTCCACGAAATGTGCCATCTGAAGCACCGCAACCACGAACCGGAGTTCTGGGACCTCGTGGGGCGTGTGCTGCCGGACTGGCAGGAGCGCAAGGCCTGGCTCGATAAGAACGAGCATATGCTGGGGTGGGAGAAGGTGGAGGCGGTGGCATAATCGCTCTGCCCCTGCAGACCTGCGGCCGAAGTTAAGAGCCCGCTTGCTGGAGATGCCTGGCAGTATCAACTAACGAAGCAGCCTGTCGCTAGGCAGATACGACTGCTATCCCCAAGCCCAAAATTGCGCCGGGAAAATTGGTGGCATACGTATTTATCATCATTGACAATTCACTGAATGATTGTGCACCTATGCCGTGCGAAGCGATGACATACCGTTCAATGACTGTAATGCAGAATCCTGGGTTACCTTCAAACTATTCGGCTTTTCTCTCGGTTCTCCAGAAGCTTAACAGCTCAAGCTCTTAATCGAGAAAAGCCAATGTCTCTTCTGCTCCGAACGATCTCAGCGTTACCAAGCGGACGAACCACGAGTGAGTTGCTTGCTCTCCTCGATGTCGATTTCGATCCCAGGATGAGGGCTTCTATCTATGCTGAGCTTGCTGCCCTTTCAGAAGCCGGCAAGATCTCCAAAGGCCGAGATGGCCGCTGGCGTGCGGTCTCTGCCATCCGACCAGTGGCTACTTCTGTTGGCGCACCAGCCGAATCATCAAGTGCCGGGGTTCTGCAGGCCGCGCCAGCAGTCTTTCTTAGCCTGTCCCACAGTGGGGATTTGCCCGAGCCCAATGATGCACTGAATGCGCCTGAGCCCGCCGCGTTGCTACGCTACTACCGCTCCGCCCTTCGTTCCGACCCACGCGGCGCGATTTCTCAGGCTGAAGATCGCCATGGGATCCAATTTCATCTCATAACGGGATCAGGTCCACTTACAGGCGAGGATGGGCAAGGCATTCAAGTCAAAATCGGGCTTGATGATCTCTCTGACGAGTTCAGGAAGGCATTGCTCAAACGTGAAGCCAACGAACAGACGATGGCAGTCGGGTGGCCTATCGCTGTCAGCCAGACGAAAGGCGCTCCGGTCATCTGGCCAATCGGGCTGATTAGCGCGGACTGGGTGCGCACCGAAACACATCTGGAACTGACCATCGACGCAGATGACGTTCTGGTGAATCCTGACTGGCTCAAAGGGGCGGCACGTAGTGAGCGGTGGACAGAAAAAGCCCTTCGCGAAGTTTTCAGCCAGCCGGAAGGGACCGGTCTGCCACTCGACGAGTTTTTGGCGCGACTGAAAGAGGCCGTGGGCGGCAGCTTCAAGGGAAAGCTCTCCGGCCGTAGCTTAGCGACAGAGCTCGACCCCGCCAGACCTGGAATCTACAACATCGCCGGCCTTTTTCTGCCAACCGACAGCACATTTACGGCTGGAGCTGTTCGAGATCTTGATAGAATCGCGACCTGGAGCCACGAAGAGCTTTCAAGAACGGCCCTTGCGCCAATGTTGGGCCTGGAAAGCTTGGTTGAACCCATTCCTGCTGCGGCACTCAACACAGGACCGCTCAACCGCGAACAGATTGCAGCAGTTGAGAAGGCGCTGGGCTCAAGCCTTACGGTCGTTACTGGTCCTCCGGGGACCGGCAAGAGCCAAGCCATCGTCTCGATGGTTGCATCCATCCTCAATGCGGACGGATCTGTCCTTGTGGCGTCGAAGAACCATCAAGCCCTTGATGCGGTTGAAGAGCGACTGCGCGGGATTGCCAATGACGTCCCATTCATTGTTCGGACTCTCGATCCCGCTCGGGAAATAGATTTGTCCTTCAACGCAGTTCTGACGGAATTGATACGAGAGCCTAGCCGCTCCGGTCCTGTCCCGGATCTAATTGCCCGTGCGAAGCTTGCTACTACCGCCAGGTTGAGGGCAGACGCACTGCGGACGATTGATGAGATTGGCCGCCTGCGATCCCATATTGCGGAGCTTATCGAACGCCTGGAGGCTCGGCGCGAGGCGGAACCTAATCCATCCGAGGCGCCGATAGCTGCCGCACGCGTTTCCATATTTATCCGATTGCTCGAAGTGCTCACCAGGCTCATTGGCAGAAAAAGTGCTGCCATCGTTGACGATGATCCGGTAGCCGAAGGCGCATCGGACGAGATGCTGAAGAAGCATCTTGCCAAGCTTCAGCAGGAATGTGAGCGCCTTGGCGCGCCAGAGGATCCTGTTGCGCTGACGGCTGAGATTGCGGAACTGGTGCAGTCGATCATGCCGCGGGTTCTGCTCCAAAGGACGGTGCTGACCGAGGCTGAAAGACAGGAATTGGGTGAGGAGCACGCAAACCTTGAGCTGGCTCAGTCGACCGGCCCCTTACGTCCTGAGTTGGCGCAGAAGGTCGTCGCTCACCGTCCGCTTTGGCTCGCGTCGGTCCTCGGCGCACCAAAGCGTGTGCCGCTTGCTGCTGGTCTTTTCGACTTGGTCATCTTTGATGAAGCCAGTCAGTGCGATGTGGCTTCAGCACTTCCCCTTTTCGCGCGTGCCAAACGCGCAGTTGTTGTGGGGGACAATAAGCAGCTGTCTTTCATCAGTCAGCTGGGGATCGCCCATGACCGGAACCTCATGCAAGCGCAAAGTCTGCCAATCGCCTCGATGGGCCGTTTTGCACAAAGCCGGCAATCGTTGTTCGACTTGGCGAACCTTACGCCGGGGGCCTCAAAGGTCATGTTGCGCGACCAATATCGTTCAGCAACCGACATCGTCGAATACATCAACGAAGCCTTCTACGGCGGGAAGCTGCGTGTCGCTGGGGACCAGGAAAGGCTGAAGGCCCCCTCTGGATTGAAACCTGGAATCGCATGGAAGGACGTTCCCTCACCGTCGGCGCCCATGTCGACAAATGTGAATATGGCCGAGGTATCTGCCATAACGGATCACCTGAAGCTCTTGCTTCTCACAGAAGCATACTCTGGCACCGTTGGCGTTATTGCGCCTTTCCGACCTCAGGTGCAGGCACTGAGCGATGCGATCCATGCGGCAATCCCGGAGCAAGTGATTGATAAGGCTGAACTACGAATTGGAACAGTGGATAGCTTCCAAGGGCAGGAACGTGACCTGATCCTGTTCTCACCCTGCCTCGGACCATCCAGCGCCATGTCTGCCGTTTCCTTCGTCCAGAAGGATTGGCGCCGGTTGAACGTAGCGATCAGTCGTGCGCGTGCGGTTGCCCACGTGTTCGGGGATCTCAACTACGCACGCTCTGGCAAAGTCAGCAGCCTTCAGAGGCTTGCGAGGGTGGCCACCGAACCACGTAAGCGCACTGCGGAAACGACATTCGACAGCGAATGGGAACGCCGCGTGTTTTACGCGCTAAAGGCGCAGGGGCTTGAAGCAATCCCTCAATTCGAGATTGCCGGCCGCAGGCTCGACTTCGCCCTGTTTGGGCGAGGCGAGATCAAGCTCGACCTAGAGATCGACGGACGCCATTGGCACGCAGACATAGATGGAAAACGCAAACTCGCCGATCACTGGCGGGACAAACAGCTTCAATCACTTGGATGGCGCGTTCAACGCTTCTGGGTCGACGAGCTGGAAAAGGACCTGGAGGGATGCATTGAGCGCGTCAAACAACAACTTTCGTAAATCGCATCGTTTCACCGTTTTGGCTGGATTGCTGGCCGGTGTCTCAGTTGCAGCGCTTGGAACGATCTTCTTCCAAATGGATCAGCTGGAACGTCGCTATGGCGTGATCGCATCAGAGATTGATCGCTTTAACAATGAGCGCACAGCTGCGCTCAGACAGCGAGATGATATCAACTCGGAGATCACGTCGAAGAACCGGGAACTTGAAAAACTGCAAAGCGAGTTGGCCAACAAGGTTACCTCATTAAAGACCGCTGAGGACCAATTGGTGGAATTGCAAACTCGGCTGAACGAAGGCGAGACTGAATTGCAGGCGGTGTCAAAGCGGCAACAAGCTGCGCAGGCAGCCATTCAAGAAGCAGCTAGTCTAAAGGCAAACGTCTCGTCGCTTCAGGCTGAGAAGTCGAAGCTGCAGGCCGAGCAAAAGAAGTCTCAGGCGGATCTGGATCGTCTGACGCGGAATTTGAAAGACATTGAGCAGTCTTTGAGCCTGAAGCTGCAGGACCTCGAAGAGGCTGACGCACGGCTTGAGGATCTCAACCGCAAAGTTGCTGACGCGCAAGTTCGTAGTAGCGACCTAGACGATCTGAAACGACAGGTGGAAGATTTAGAGAAGAAGCAAGCGAGCCTACAATCGGCGAAGGCTTCATTAGAGCAAGAGGTTGAAGACTATGCCGATCAACTCGCGACACTGAAGAGCCAAGTTGAGAGCGCAAAGGCTGAGGCGGCATCGGCGGAAAAGGAGGCCGAAGACCTCAAGAGTGCCCGAGACGCACTTGCGACGAGCAACGAAGACCTAGACAAAAAGCTGCAGCAGCTTCGCACAGACATCGCACGGCTCGAGGGGCAGCAACAGAGCACAACTCTTGCCACCGAGGCTGCGAGATCTGCTGCGGCTGAGGCGGAAGGTCGGCAGAGACAGGCTGAGGAACTACGAACACAAGCTCAGAGTCAACTTGCAAGCCTGCTGCCCCAAATAGACGCAGCACAAAAACAAAAAGCCGAACTTGAAGCCACGATTGAAGCTCTCGAAAGAGACGCTGCGGCTGCTCGCGTCGTTGCTTCTCAGGCGGCAGAGGCAGAGCAACGTAGAAGCGCGGCAGACGCAGCTCAGCAAAGCTTAAGGCAGCAGATTGCTGACGCCGAGGGACAGCTATCGCAGCTACAGGGCCAGCGCGAAACCGCACAGGCAAGCCTCGACGCTCTTCGATCCCAGTTGAGCAAGCTTCAAGGCACAGCGGAGCAAACGCGCCTCATTTCGGCAGACATCGATGCTCTGCAGGGTCAGCTGAAAACCTTAACACAACAGGTCTCAGATCTGCGGCGAGAGCAGGCAGCTCTGACCGAGGACATCAAAACCAAGCAATCAACACTCAGCGCTCTGAATTCCGGTCCCGCAAAGATACCGGGGCCGGATTCGCCGCGGACCACCGACGATACCACGGTGATTTCTGACACCACCCAGCAGCCCAACACTGCCCCGGAGCAATAAGGTCCCGCAATGCTTACGTCGAATACCCTTATATTCCTGCTGCTTGGGATCAGCCTATTTGGACTTATCGGCATCCAGTTGTTCTTCGCGATCTTTCATGACCGCGTCGTTTCAGCTGCAGGTCCGCAGCGTGCGCTTGAGGCGTTGCAGATTGAAATCGACAGCAAGCGACAGCTTTTGATAGACGTCGATACGGAACTCGCTGAGAGGCGCAAGCGGCTTGAGAACCTCGCGGATATCCAGGCTGAGTATGATGCCATCAAGAGGAAACGGGACGAGCTAGAGATTGAATGGACTTCACTTGGCGAAAAGCGAGCAGAGATCCGCAAGCTGACCGTCGAAATGGAAACTGCTCTCGCAGAGAAAGCGACAGTCGACGCAGATCTGGCGACCGCACGGCTCGACCTTGAAGCCGTGCAGGATCGGATAGTTGCCGCCGAGCGCATGTTTGCCCAAATCGAACTGATGAAGACCGAACTGGCGGAACTTGAGCGTCAAATCACTGCTCTCCGTGAGGAGAAGCGAGATCTAGCGGATTCCGAGGCGCGTCTAGAAGAGGTAAATCAGTCGTTGGCTGAAAGCGAACGCGAACTCGCCCATCTAAGTGGCCGGGTTGAAGCGGCCCGCGGTGAGCTTGAGTTGATGCGCGAACAGCAAGCGGCAGAACGCGCCGCAGCCGTTGAGGCAAGGTCTGAGCTAACCAATGTCGCAGCCATGCTCGCAGCCGCACAGGAACAGGTCAGTTCGGCTAAGCGATCTGTCGAGGCGCTGGAGGATAAGAGAGCCGCACTGTTGGCCAAACTGGCCCATCTGGAGGAGATGGCTGGTGAAGCCGCTGACACGGGCGCCGACCCCGACATTTCAAAGCAAGTTGATGAACGGCTTAAAGAGCTGAAGCTTCTCCCACCTGTTCTTTCTGGACTGAAAGAATGGAACGATCGGGCGCCGGAAAACGAAGCTGATGCTCTCAAACACGTCGGCGACAGACTGAAAGCCAGTGGGCTTGACTACCCGGATCGGGTGGTCAGGGCATTCCATACCGCAATGAAGGTGAATGAGACCGCGCAGATGGCTGTCCTCGCGGGCATATCTGGGACGGGCAAGAGCCAGCTGCCGAGGCAATATGCTGCGGCCATGGGTATTGGCTTCCTTCAGGTCCCCGTGCAGCCGAGGTGGGACAGCCCTCAGGATCTGATGGGCTTCTACAACTACATCGAAAAGCGCTTCAGGCCCACCGACATGGCCAGGGCGCTCTATCAACTCGACTTCCTGAATAATCCGGAATCGGAGTTCCAGGACCGAATGTTGATGGTTCTGCTTGATGAAATGAACCTCGCGCGCGTAGAATACTACTTCTCTGACTTCCTCAGCCGGCTTGAGAGCCGACCGTCTGCCAAGAACGTGCGGAACGCTGAACTCCGCAAAGATGCCGAGATCGAACTGGAAATCCCGATGCCTAAGGGGCGGGAGGCACCCAGAATCTTCCCCGGCTACAATCTCCTATTCGCTGGCACCATGAACGAGGACGAGAGCACTCAGTCGCTTTCCGACAAGGTTGTGGACCGAGCCAACGTCCTAAGATTCGCCGCGCCGAAAAAACTCAAGACAGCCACGGTTTCGGATAAGCTGCCAACGCCCGAAGCCCTCTCAGCGAAACGTTGGAGCAGTTGGGTTCGCGATTCGAAAGCTGTTGAAGACAAGCCACTGGTCCAGTCCAGCCTCAACACCATGATAGAGCTGATGAGCGCCTTCAAGCGTCCGTTTGGTCACCGCCTTGGAAAGGCAATCGTGGCTTATGTTGCAAACTATCCCCTAAGCGATCGAGGCCAAGTTCTGCATGCGCCATTGGCAGATCAGGTGGAAATGCGGCTCCTGCCCAAGTTGCGCGGGCTCGAAGTGCATAGCTTTGATGAACCGTTCAGCAAACTCCGCGATTTCGTGGCCAGAGACCTGGAAGATGAGGCATTGGCTCAGGCAATCGAGGACTCACGTCAGGCCGCTCAGGATGGATCTGGGCAATTCGTTTGGAACGGGGTCATTCGTTGATGCTGCACCTACCCCGTCCTTGGAGTAGCGAGAGGCTTGATGCCTTTGGGGCGACGGATTGCCTTATTAGCGAGGCCCCCTCCCCAACCCGTTCCAAGACCGAGCACACGGTATTGCTTAAGGGCAAGATCGACGGACAGCCAATCGATCTGCTTCTACATCCTTATCCGCGCGCAGGTTCCGGAAAAAATCCAACTCGACAGGGCTTCCCTGTCCGGCCGCCAAAAACCATTGAAAGCGAAACAGAAGAGGATCTGCGAGCGCAGGCGCTTTTGCGTCGAATGAACGAGGTGCTGGCTAGAGTCCAGGAACTGGGGGAGGCATTGGACGAGCCCGCGCACGTTTGGCCACGCCTCAAGGCCGCTTGGGAAAGGGCGGAGCACGAGGATGATCCGCGCATGGCGGAGATCATCCGCCAGGCGAGAGAGATCCTCCCGAAGCTCAAGGACCTTGAACCGCGGATCCGGAAGGTGCTGCGCCGCACGCGAGAGCTCGTGCCATTGGACAGAGTGCGGGAAATGGATCGTGCTTCGATGCGTTGGCTTGTGCGCCAGCCTGGCAGCACTATCGCAGAGCGGGCAGGTTCAAGCCAAAGGATCTTAGCGACGGTTCGTCGCGAAAACTTCGATACTGCTGAGAACCGAGTCTTGCACGCCTACACGGTTCTTGCCTCGGATGTGGCTAGGCAATGGATGAAGGAGCATCCGAAGGCAAAGGCCAGCCGACGCTACGAACAAGTGGACGCGCTATACCGCTTCTGCAGAACTTTTTCCCGCCTTTTGGCGGAGCTGGACGTGATGATTGCAGAGGCAGGGATTGCTCCGAACTATGTCCTGATGCAGGACTCCAACTACCGCGCGGTCTATCAAGCGTGGTTGAGACTGCTCAAGCAACAGCTGGTTATTGACGACCTGTGGGCATGGCAGGCAGAGACATGGACAGACTTCTGCGTTCTAGCCGTGATATTGGCACTTCACGACGTTGAGGATTGCGAGCTTGTAGCGCAGTCGCCAATCTTTTGGCGCTCGGAAGCAAGCCTCGGCCGATGGTTTGATCAGGATAATCCCATCGCAGTCTTCTGGCTGAAGCGGCTCAATCGTGTTGTTGAAGTTCATTCCCGCCCAAGTCAGGCCAGGGGGCTTCTGAGCTATGCGCGTTCACATGTGGCATTGAAGATTACAGACCCAAGCCGCGTTGATGTCCCCCGCACAGTAGCAGTTTGGACACCTCATACTCTTGACCGCATAGACGTGAAGGAGGCTGTCGTAGAAGCCAATAAGCGCCTGATGGCCATCCAGAAGGTCTCAACGTCAGAGACCTTGAGGCAGGGCCTTATCCTCACGCCAGCTAATGGTTTGCCTGAGGTGGTGGAGGCCAGCGATGTCCGGACAAATGTCCAGGGTATAGCTTTCGATCCGGCAGGGGCCGGCCTCAAGCTTGGTCTTGATGCGATACGAGCATTCGCCCGCGGCGACATCTACAAGTCGGGGCCCTAATGAAAAAGCTCTGTGGCTATGACCTAAATGGCTGGCGGGACTTCGCCAGTCGCAATTGGCAAATTGCGGCCGATGGTGAAGAAGCGGCAAACGATAACACCACCGAAGGTGGCGTATTCGGCTCAGTCATTGTGGTCGGGGATGGCAAAGCAAGCCGGCTTGTTGGGGGCGCACAAGCCGGGCTTGCTCCACATGGCCGAGGCGGCGGATGGGGAGCATTAGGAAGCGATGATCGCAGGATATCGGTCAGATCCTTGCTGAGTTCCCCTGATCCGAGCGTTCTGGCTCTTAGCCACGCGTTCTCAGGCATGTTCGTCGGAGCAGGCATCGGCGTTGCGAGCATCGACGATGTCACGGACAGCAGCGAAATCCTTCAGGAACGGCTTTTGAGCGCGCTCCGGCGGTCGAAGATATCTACACCGCTTCTGGTTTGGAGGCCGGTCCTTTCGGTTCTGTATGGACTATCGGCTGAGCTCATCCAAAAGCCCTGTCGCGTCGGCGTGATCAATCATGTCGATCGAGGGTTTACTGTTCAGGCGCTCATAGTCAGGAATCACAAAGGCCAAGGCAGCGGGGTGCTCGCACCTGAGCGCCGAAACTTCAGTGAGATCATAGAATGCTCCCTTGGATATGAGTATCTGGCGCAAACCGCACTCAGTGGCCTAGAGGCGTCAGCGTCTAAGCACTGGAGCGCACCACTGCATGCCGCAAGTTCAGTCGGGCGATTGGCGCTGGGCATAGAAACCAAGCCAGAGTTGCTTCGCATGAACAACGGCGACTGGCAGGCCCTCGAGCCGCCAAACAAGCTTTCACTAGAGTTCCCCGACTTGCAATCCGAAATACTGCATCTGCTCCGCAGTTGCGACTTGGTGCTTGTCGAGTCTCTGACTGAGGGAGCCGTAAGGCAGCAAATACACGATCATTTTGCGGATGCGCTTGGGATGCCGCTGGTATCACTGCCACCATCGAGTGTCGCCAAGGGCGCTTTGGTCGCAGCAATACGAATGAGCAAGCGGGAACCGGTCTATTTCGACTTTCTGCCGCAGATTTCCACAATTGTGCAAAGGCCTTCAGGCGCAGAAAGCTACGACTTGATAGATCCTGAGACAACGCTCCCGGCAGGTGAGATTTACCGAAGCCCTGCGCCCGCACAGTTTGCGATACAAGCGGGGCAAGAGCGGTTCTCCATCTACCTTCGAAAGCAAAACGCTACCAAGCCCAGAAAGGCGACTATCGATCTGGGTCTGAAACTCTCCGGCACTGTGCCGGTTGAGCTGAGTGTCGAGCAAGCCCCGGCATCCGGACGCGCTAGGATTGCCGTATATGCGGAAAGCCTTTCAAGGCAGTTTCTGGTTGATTGGGATAGCGCAGAAGAACTCGATGAGGATTGGTCTGAACTACTTGCCAAATTGGAGAAACCAGAACCGACAGTTCCAAGTCGTCTCGTCATACCTTGCTCCAAAGCACTGTGGGACGAGAGTGTATTCGAAGTGGGTTTCGCGCAGCTCGTGAACGCGAACGCCAACGCTGCGGAGGTCGATTGGAAAGCCATGGCGGATAAAGCAGATGATCGATACGCACGGTCTTATGCTGTTTCGAGCGATGGCCAGCTGCCATCCGACATCGACGACGTTACACTAACAAATCTAAGGAAGCTGATTGATCAAGCGATTACTCATTTGAAGTTGCGTTTATCGGGTGATTTGCAAGCCGGTAACGACTCTCTCCGGTTTCTGACTTGGCTGTTCAGGCTTTGTCCGAACGATGTAGCGATCGTCCTTCTTGATGCATGGGACCAACAGGTGTCGGGCCACAAGCTATTCAAATTCGCACCCAGTTGGACCCTCGCTTATCAAGGCTTTGGGCGGATCGTTTCGGACAAGACTCTTGAGTTGCGAGCGATACACAAGATTCTTCAGAAGCCGATACAAAACTGGGTTTGGCAGCGTGAAACTGCAGCACTCGCCTTCATGCTCTCACGATCTGAAACCGCTCCCAGACAGCTCACACGGCAGAATGTCGAACTCCTCGCCAAACGCGTGCTCTTGGAGTTCAAAGAAAACCTCGGCACTACCTACAGTAAGTTTCACTACGCGCCGTTTCTTCTGGTCGGCCTAATCCGTTGGCGAATGGTTGATAGACATGCCCTGGTCATAGGAACCGATCCAGTTGCTGACGCCCTCGCCAAAGCAACAAGAAAAACCTTGGCTGATCTTGATCATCAGAGCCGCGCCTATGCTCAGGGCAAATATGGTGTCATCCTCGAGCAAATCTTGGAAGAGCTACAGGGCCAAGGGTCGAACCCTGACTTGCTGCTCGATATCTACAGTGGGGAAAGCCAGTGAAGCTCACATCCTGAAGGACGTTAGGCCTGGGTCTTCCGCAGCAGTGTTCATGCATGAGATAGCCGATCAATGCCGGCCATCAACCTTCGCTTAACAATCAATTGTGTGGACGGCTTAAACCATCAAATACTGCGATGGCGTCGAGGCACGCTTTAGGAGATGGTGGACGCGCTTGATCGGGGCGGTCAGGTGGTTAAGCATGAGTTTGGGGGCGGGGAATGGGAGACTGGAATGACGACTGAACCGCGATCTCCACGTCTCGCCGTCTTGATTGACGCGGACAACACATCGGCAAAAATCGCGGATGGGCTGTTTGAAGAGATAGCGAAGATCGGCGAGGCGAGCGTGCGCAGGATTTATGGTGATTTCGCCAGTCCTCGGTCGAAGGGCTGGACAGACGTTCTATCACGTCATGCAATCATCCCCCAGCAACAATTCGCCTATACGACCGGCAAGAACGCGTCTGACATCACCCTAGTGATAGACGCCATGGATCTTCTGCACAGCGGTCGCTTCGACGGGTTCTGCCTCGTTTCATCGGACAGCGACTTCACCCGTCTTGCATCTCGTATCCGCGAGCACGGCGTCGATGTCTTCGGATTCGGCGAACAGAAGACGCCGGAGAGCTTTCGGCAGGCTTGCCGTAGATTCATCTACACAGAGAACCTCATGCCGACGCCTCCATCCAGCAGTGACCCTTCTGACCCATCCAAATCGCTTCAGCCGCCAAGCGCCGCAGCGCCGATCCTTCGTAAGACCATTACGCATATGGATAGTGAAGACGGCTGGGTGCCGCTTGGTGCGCTCGGCACCCAGCTCGCCAACCTCTCTTCCGATTTCGACCCCCGCACTTACGGCTTCCGCAAGTTGAGTGATCTCGTGCGCAAAACAGGGGCATTTGAGCTTGATCAGGCAGACGGAAAGGCGCTGCGGGTCCGGATCAAGCCCACGGCTAGTAAGAAAACAGTAGCTTCATAACGAAAGAGGCTGAAATTACCCACAAGCGCTTGCTGGCTGGCTTCTCATTCCCGATCGAGCCAAAGAGCCTCGAAGCAAGAAAGCGCACCTGTGACTCGCTATGGCGTTTTGCACACGTTGCCGCTAGGGAAGAGCTCGTTTTACGTCCGGACTGAACAGGCATGCCCAAGACACAAAAGCGCGATAACGCATACTACGAAGAACGATTAAAAAACGAACATCCAGCCATTTACGCCGACTTCAAGGCTGGCAAATACCCTACGCTGATGGATGCTCTCGTTGCTGCTGGCCTGAGAAAGCACAGGACGCCGCTCCATGAGATGATCAATGGCTGGAATAAGGCTACACCTGCACAGAGAGCTGCCTTTCAAACATTCTTGGCGACAGCTGGCATCACGATTCCCGGCGGAGGATCGGCAGCTGGCGGCGCGCACTCGATAGTCGTAAACGACAGACTGACACCGGCCGCGATCTCCCAGATTAAGCACATAATGTCGGCTAGGAGAATGAAGATGGGCGATGTTATGAGAGAGCTTGGCTTTACCCCGCTTGATCCATCAGTCGGCATGGCCATGAAACGGGATACGCGGTTGAGTCCTGCTGTGATCCGCTCTCTTGAAGACTGGCTGTCAAAGAACAGTGGGGTTTAGCTAGCCAGCTGCCCAGCTAGCGGCAGCGGATCTGGCTCAAACATGCTCAGGCTTGCACGACGTCGACCGGACATATTGAAGTATGCCGAGGAACCAGACGCAGTTGCGGCACACCGGAGAATGAGAAGAGTCTAGCTGGTGTTAATTCTCCGGAACAAACCCGAGCCGGTGCCTTCTTCCTGCTTAGCTTAGCTTAGCTGCTGCCTGTGACATCCTAGCCGGACGGTGAATGTCCCCCACGTCCTAATTTCCCTTACATATCAATAATAATAAGGTATAAGAATATAGGAGACGGGGGACATCTTCTGCTGCTTTGAATAAGCTACCGCGCCGTCTTAATTCTACGCCGCGGCAGTCAATTGACTACCCTCCGGTCGAGACTTCTTTCTCTGCCTTTGTTTTCTTTTCTTCTCTGCGGCTTTCCTACGATCTGCGGAGACCCGGTCCATTCGTCCTGCGGTAGACAAATCTACTTGAATTTGAGTGACAGCATTTTTGCAGCTTTCAAGCAAAGGACATTGCCGGCAATGTCTGGCTGGAGCGCTCTCGCTCACGTAACCATAACAGCCCGGAATGAGCGGCTTTGGGCTAGTGCTGGCCGGATGAGGCTCCAAAATGTCAGGGCGAACTACTTCATCCGCTTTTGAAACATCCTCCAGCGAGAATACGGCTGTGAAGTCGGCCAGCTCAAGCAGGCCCATCCGATAGACGAAATGCCTAACAGCATACTGCAGGCCAAACCTTCCCGGTTGGGCGCTATTGATAAGGCGATTCCTTAGCGCAACTTGATTCGGCAAATCAGCGAAGTTCTCCGTCCGATACCGCTCATCTTTGAGCCGGAACTGTAGCGGTGATTCAAAGATGTCAATGCCGCGTGAATTTTCCCCAAAAGTGCCGAAGTAAAATTCCCCAGTTATGCCGACGTCGACGA
>LFEF01033535.1_pt2 | contig 22242 bp, 23 predicted proteins | sample 619371 | NCBI WGS metagenome assembly LFEF01 (sample SAMN03014291, study PRJNA259931) | freshwater metagenome | biome: lake; feature: waterbloom | place: China: Taihu Lake | collected 2006-08 | depth 0 m m
GCCCCCCCAACCCCCCCGACATCGGGGGGGTTGGGTGTGGGGTGTGGGGTTTTATCGATTTTCAGGTGGTCAACTACCTAATTTTCAGGGAAAAAGTCCCGGAATTTTCCCCCCGATCCCCGCAATGGCTGGCACTTTTTGAGGGGAAAAAAGTCCAAAAGTCTTATCCAACAAGGTTTTTAGATTTATTCAGCAGACCCTACTTATTCGGTTCTAATCTGGCTAATAAACTGACTAACTTATCTCTGACGGAATTGTGAGTGTATTCGTCTTCAGGGTGAGGTTTTTGATTGGGTTGTTGAAAATAGGGACGTTCTCCGTATAATTGTCCCCATTTCACATCGACTCGGTGTACTAATTCATAGAGTAATTCTTGATTGTCTAAAATTTCTTCTAGGATTAACTGTAAAGCTTGAACGGGATTATCTAAATTTTGACTGACTTTTGTTAATTCTTCATCGACGATAAGCTGTAAAATTATCTGCAAAGCTCCCGAAGAATCCCCTAAATTAGCGGCAATAAACTGTTTAATTTCAGTCTTTACCTGCACTAATTTGGGGACAGGAGATTCCCCTTTGAGGAAATCGGCCCCCTCTTGAGCGATAAAATCTGCTAGGGTAAACTCGCGCCTTTCGATGATATCTTGGGAAAAATCCGGTTCTTCAGGGGTCATAAACTAAAAAGATTAGCGATAATAGACTCTAGGACTTATTGTGACATTTTTAGGAATATCTATGGGCATCGATCGCAGAGAGTTTCAGCAGCGTCGTCAGCAAGTAATGGAAAAAATCGGCAATGGAACCGCAATTTTTCGCAGTGCGCCCATGGCGGTCATGCACAATGACGTAGAATACACCTATCGTCAGGATAGTGACTTTTTTTACCTGACAGGATTCAATGAACCGGATGCGGTGGCGGTTTTAGCACCCCATCACCCCGAACATCAGTTTATCCTGTTCGTGCAGCCAAAAGACCCAGAAAAAGAAACCTGGACCGGCTATCTCCACGGTGTGGAAGGAGCAAAGGAGATTTTTGCTGCTGATGAGGCCTATTCTATCCAAGAATTGGACGAAAAATTACCCCAATATCTGGAAAAAGCCGAACGAATTTATTATCATCTCGGACGGGACAAAACTTTTAATACAAATGTTCTCAATCACTGGCAAAAATTAATCGCCACTTTTCCCCGTCGCGGCACCGGACCGACTGCTTTAGAGGATACTAATTTTATTCTCCATCCTTTGCGCTTACTGAAAACCGAGGCCGAATTGGACAATATTCGCCAAGCAACTGCTATTTCAGCACAGGCACATAATCGGGCCAGAGAATTTACCAAAGTTGGTCACTACGAGTATCAAATTCAAGCGGAAATCGAGCATACTTTTCGCCTAGAAGGGGGTATGGGTCCAGCTTATCCTTCTATTGTTGCTAGTGGTGCTAATGCCTGTATTCTGCACTATATCAACAATGATCGCCAAGTACAAGAAAATGAGCTTTTATTAATTGATGCCGGTTGTGCCTACAATTACTATAACGGTGATATTACCCGCACTTTTCCCGTTAATGGTAAATTTACCCCCGAACAAAAAATTATCTATGAAATTGTTCTGGAAGCTCAATTAAAGGCGATTGAAGTGGTGAAAGCAGGTAATCCTTATAATCTTTTTCATGACACAGCCGTGAGAACAATTGTGGAGGGATTAGTGGATTTAGGGCTATTGGTCGGCGATATTGATGAGATAATTAAAGAGGAAAAATATAAGCCTTTTTATATGCACAGAACCGGCCATTGGTTAGGATTAGATGTCCATGATGCGGGAGGTTATAAAGTTAACGAAGAAACTTGGCAAACTTTGCAGCCTGGTCATGTTTTAACCGTGGAACCGGGGATTTATATCTCCCCCGATATTAAACCTGCTGAAGGACAGCCAGAAGTGCCAGAAAAATGGCGAGGTATCGGTATCCGTATCGAAGATGATGTGTTAGTTACTGCCACAGGAAATGAGGTTTTAACTGCAACGGTTCCCAAAAAAGTTGAGGATATCGAATCTAAGTAAAAAGCTAGGTGTTAAAAATTGTCAGTTCCCCCCTAACCCTAGGGTTGATTAATAGTAGGGTTGATTAATAGTAGGGTTGATTAATAGTAGGGTTGATTCATGAATCAACCCTACCCCAATGTCGGAGGGGGGTTGCCTCTTGCCTCGTCTCAACAAGCAATTTAAATTAAGAACAGCATAATGTCTTTGCCGGATAGTTGTTTCAGCTTAGGCATATTCTGGCTGTAACTCAAATATAATCTGTAGAGAAGGTTTGGCAACTAGACCGAACTCCCTGGGGTCTTCTCCCTCTAAATGCAGTAAAATGGCTTCTTGGAGATTATTAACCACCTCATCTAAGGTATTTCCCTGGGTGACAATCGAAATTTCCACGCATTCACCTACATATCCTTGTTGTTCACCAGAACGAATAATTGCATTAACTTTTGGACTTAATTTTGTCATAACTGCTCATGTTTATTTTTTGCTTATTTAGATTTATGGCAATCGAGCAAGGGACTGGTCATTGACCCATTCTAACTGACTTTTCCCTAAGCTGTGAAATTCATCTAGTTTTCTAGAAATCTCGGCCAGAGGCGAAAAAATCAGCGACAATGATATAAATGGAGTTATCAACACAAGTAAAGCGATTATGACTGTAGCCACGACGAACGCCCGAGATATTTTCCGCTCCGCCTACGAAAACCGTTACACTTGGGATGAACGATTCCCCGGTTACACTGCCGATATTATCCTCAGCCAAGGGGAGGAAGTGCATACGGGCAAAATTCAAGTTAATGCCGATTATAGTGTGGAAGTAACGGGCATTGATGACGAGAAAGTGCAAGAAAGTATCTATAATCAAATGCGCGACATCGTTACTCATCGCAAAAGAGGCAATTTTGAGGCTTCCCACGGCAAAAACCAGTTTAATTTCGGGCAAGATGATCCCACCGGTGCGGTAGAAATTCTTGTCACGGGCGATGCTATGGGGTCTAATTATAAAGTACGCGGCCAGGAAATCTGTCAAGTCAGTCGAGTTATGGGACCGATGGCTTTTACTATTAATACCGAGGAAAGTCTCGATACGGGAGAAGGTTATATTTCTATTCGCTATAATGCCATTTTCCGCAATGCCAAAACCGATGAATTAAAGGGAAAACGTGACTTTAAGGAAACCTACGAAAAAATCGGTAATTATTATTTACCCTCCTGTCAAGTGATTAATGCAATCGAAGCGGGGGGCGAAAAATCCACCACAGAATTTACTTTTATCAATCTACAGCTTTTAGAAGCTTAAGGGCTATCCTCGCCCAAAAAGCGTTAGGATTGAAGTAACTACACTGTAATAAATCTCTGACCAGAAGCTGATTATGTCTTTAACACTGACTCCCAATAACGTCGAACAAGTTTTAGATGAAATGCGCCCCTACCTGATGGCGGATGGTGGTAACGTGGAATTAGTCGAAATCGACGGGCCAGTCGTCAAACTGCGTCTTCAAGGCGCTTGCGGTTCCTGTCCCAGTTCCACCATGACCCTAAAAATGGGCATCGAACGTCGTCTCCGGGAAGTGATTCCCGAAATTGCCGAAGTTGAACAAGCTTTCTAAATCTTGGGTTAATTAATTCTCACCACCGCCCGATTGCTAATTAAATTAGCGATCGGGCCTAATATTAATTAGGGTTTGCTGAAAAAGGCCTAGGCAGGGGGCAAAAGGCAAGAGGCACTCATGCAAAAGGGAGAATAAATAATCAGTTTTTAATAACCAGATTTGGTATTATATATCTTTTTCTGCAAGATTGATAAAATTACAGAATTAATTAAGGTAAAAAGTATCTTTTTTAGCCGATTAACCAGCCAATTAAGCATTAAGATATACTTGAAAATTTTTATTAAAACTCAAAAATTATGACTGAAAATATCCCCACCATTGTGGTCATGCACGGCGACCAAACTGGAGAAGAACTATTACTAGAAGCCCTGAGAGTATTACAACCCTCGATAATTCGTCAACCGCTTAACTTTGCCGATTTTGATCTTAGTTTAGCCCAACGTCGCCAGAGTAACAATCAAGTGGTTCACGAGGCCGCCGAAGCGACTCTAAAAACCGGATTAGCTCTCAAAGCCGCCACTATTACCCCAGAAATCAAAGGAGATGTGGGCAGTCCTAACGCTATTTTAAGAGAAGCAATGAATTCTCAGGTAATTCTCCGCATCGGTCGCCGTATCCCCGGCATTCGTCCGATTGGGGGCGTTTATTCTCCCATTGCCATTGTCCGCATGGCCGTTGATGATGCCTACGGGGCCAAAGAATGGCGAGAAACCACTGCCACCGGCGATGAAATTGCCTATCGCACCTCGCGCATTTCTAGGGCTACCAGTCGCGCTGTGGCCGAGTTTACCTTTCAACACGCCAAAAAAACCGGGGCGCGGGTATTTGGCGGCCCAAAATTCACTGTCAGTGCCACCTACGAAGGGATGTTTAAAGAGGAATTAGACGCGGCGGCCCGAAGACATCCGGAAGTGCGTTATCAACCCCTGTTAATTGATGCAACTTTTGCCCTACTTTTACAAACCGACGGCGAAGCTTTGGTGATTCCAGCACTTAATCGCGATGGCGATTTATTATCTGATTTTGTCTTGCAACTCTATGGCAGTATTGCCGGGGCCGAAAGTTTAGTTTTGGGATTTGATGAGGAGACCTTAGCGGTTAAAACTATTATGGCAGAAGCTCCCCACGGCACGGCCCCGGCTTTAGAGGGCAAAAATATCGCTAATCCCATGGCGATGATTTTAGCCTCGGCAGCTTTGTTAGGTTATATCGAAACTAACGAAGCGCGCAAAGCTTCTCGGGCAATTTATGAAAGTGTCTTTGAAACTATTCACGAGGGCAAAAAAACCCCCGATTTAGGGGGCCAAATGACCATGAGTGAGTTTACCGATGAGGTGATTCGTCGCGTGGTTAGTAAGTTAGAAGTTTGGTCTGCTTTGGGGTAAGCTGTCGGCACATCAAATCACTTGGTTAAGACTGCACTGGGGAAGGGGGAAAAAGCCGTAAGATTGCCTATTCCCTAATACCGAAAGCTTCTTACCTCACTATTCAGATAACCGCGATATTGCCGCTAATAAGTAGCTAGACAGAATTAATTACACATATCTAACTACCTCTTGTATGAGTGCCTCCTTTTGCCAATCCTAACCAAGAAGTTAATTTTGTCCTATTACTTAGTTAAGCTAACTTAAAGGCATCTCGCCAACACCAGCGCAACAGGGTGAAAGCGATTAAACCTTTAACCACTTCTAGAAACCAGTAACCAATCTGCAAGGACATCATTTCTCCCGACATTCCCGACGCAGTAACGGGAGCCAGTAAACCCATAGCGCTCAGATTGGGAGTGAGAAAATAGGTGTAAATTAGGGTGATTACCAAGAGAACACCGGCCAATAGAAGCGATCGATGTTCGGGGAGATGGATTAAGGTATGATAGCGGTGGAAGACAACAAAGCTACACAGCACAATCGCCGCACAAACTAATTCCAGATGGTTAAAAATACCAAATAGCAAGTAACCGGCACTGGCAAAGCCATTTTGCGTCATCATGCCAGCTACGGATAAGCTGGGGATAATGATTAAATCGATGACGAAACTGGCACTTAACCAGAAACCGAGAACAACCATGGCTAAGGTTGTCCAATTAAACCAAGACCAATAACGCTCAACAAAAGTTTTCATTAGGCTTGCTCCTCCTTGCCTTTCTAACTTAATTGTAAAGAGCGTTCGCCAAAATTTTGGCAAGTTTTTTGGTAATTCTTAGCAATTCTTATCAATTCTGAGGAGAGCAACCAAACAATAAGCTGCCCGGTAACTTAAATAGTTTGTTGAGATGAGGCAAGAGGCACTCTTGCAAGGGGGGGATTCGGCTAATCTAAGAATAAGGGTTTAAATGCGTCTTAGCTTACCCCTCTTACTTCTAGATTTGGCTACCCGCTCGGCGCAGAATTGTAAAGATTTATCAACAAGTGTTTATAAAAACCTTTAAATATTGACCAAGGTGACGATTATAGACTTACCCTAAAACAATAACTAACTATCTACGGGTTTACTGTTATGGATAAGGATTTTCGTAACTATCGCATGGTTTGCACCCTCACCTTCGGAGATATTTACGGACAAATAATCGTTTGGTTAATCGTTATTTTTCTTACTCTGGCTTCCACTCTAGCTCTTTGGAGTAGCACTAGACAAATTTTTGCCCTCGCTACCGTGGGGTTAGTCGTCGTCCTCTCTTTGCCTTTTTTACTCTTTGCTTTCGTTACTACCCTCCTCAATCATATTGAATTCGTTCCCATCGAAACGGAAACCAATATTCGTCGTGGTCCTGTACCCGGAGTTAGCGGCAGTCGTGTACCCGCAGCCAGCTAAATCCCCAATAAATAATCTGGAGACTTTGTCAGCAAAGTCTCCAGCAGTTTTTGCCCTTGTTTGCGTCGGGGTTTCTCGTTCTAGATTTTTGTTAATTTTTGTAAATTTAACTTGTTTTTAAAACTTTTTTCTGGTAGGGATTATCCAAAGAAAAATAGATGAAAGAGGCAAATCACCAAGACAATAATCTTGTTTGCTGCCTGATCCCGGTCAATGATAAATTTTAAAATACTTAGTCTTTTACATTTTCCCAACTCTCGGAGTGATCCCCGATGTTAAAAAATCTCTTTGGTGGCAAAAAATCTGACTTTTACCTAGAACTAAAAGAAACCGATGGTGAACAAAAAGCGACAGCAACCACGGCAGCAGCCGCCCCTGTTGTGGAAGCTCCCGCCCCTGCTGTCGAGTCTGCTGCCGCCCCTGTAGCCGAGAAAAAAGCCAAAAAAACTTCTGTTAAGAAAGAAAAGCAAGTAAAAGAAACTCCCGCCGCTCCTGTGAGCGCACCGGCACCCGTAGCCGCTACTAACGGCAAAGTAGAGCCGCAAGAAGTGGAATTTGCGACAAAATACTTGATTACTCCTAGTATGTCTCGCCGTCGCCCCGGTCCAAGTTTGAATGGTTTCAAAGACATGGCGCGCAAAGCGAAACTACCTGCTAACCGCGGCTAAATCCACCCGGATTGCTTTCTCAAAAAAAAAGGAGAGCTTTTCTTTGACTCTCCTTTTTCATCAGGGTGCATCTACTGACTCAAGTGTAGCAGAGAGTTTTTTTAAGGTTGGTTATTTAGGTTACTCCCTAGAGTATTTTGGGGATAATTATTACCTGTCTTCTTGGGCAATTTTTAAAACCTAGGACTAGATCGAACTGAGCGAAGCGGTGATCACCACTACCCCGATCTGTTTCCAGTTTTTCAATTCTCCGACTTTTTCGGCGAGATCGGAGGTTTTCCCCGCCGCGTTCTCTATAACTTTAACTCGATCGCTTAAACCCTCTATCTTCGCGTCTAGGGTTCGGATATCGCCTTTAATTTCCGACTGCCCTAACTCTAAATTCTTCTGTCCGTTTTCCATGGTGGTTAGTCGGTTTTCGATCGCCTTCTGTCCGTTGGCAATGCCGATGATTAAATCCTCTAATCTTTTTAAATCTTTTTCAGTTGCGGCTGTCATCAGTTAAACTCCTATTAGTTGAATTTTTCTTACCCAGATTCGATACTTTATTGATTGCGGATAACTTTCTCATTATCAACTTCCCTCCCAGATTTTTACATAGGCATTTTCCATATTTTGGGCGAATTTTTTCCCTTGCCAGAGGGGGGCTGTGTCACGATTTCCTAACAGTTGATGGCTGATGTCTTGACGAAGGGAGCGATCGAGTCCTAATTTTACTCCCCAGTCGATATATTCTGCCTCATTCCAGCCAATTCCGGCTTCAATCCCAGCATTAATCATAAAAGTATAACTATTGCGGGCGGAAAATTGTTCTCCTACCAATGTAACTAAAGGGATTCCTTGCCATAAAACTTCTAAGGTGGTGGTAGCGCCATTGTAGGGATAGGTATCTAATACCACATCGGCAATCCGTAAATTAGCGCGATGGGTATATTCATCTATAGCTCTCGGTAAAAATCGCAATCTTTGGGGATTAACTCCCTCCCGAATCGCTATTTCAGTAAATAATTCTTGAATTTTTTCAGTCTTACCGACTCCCTTAATCAGAAAATAACTATTAGGCACTTGTGCGAGAATTTTCATCTGAAGTTTAATAGTATCAGGATGGCGTTTCATGCCACTTTGTACGGAAAAATAGATGGTAGCATCGGGGGGAATTTCTAAATCTTCTCGATGGAGATTGGGAGTGCCGATTTCAAAACCATCCACTGCTAAATATGTCTCTGGTAAACGATAGATTTTTTCTCGATAATATTCCTCCGCTTGCTGGGGTAAAACGTAGGGATCGGCGATATAGTAATCAATAGTTGCTAATCCAGAAGCATCCCAACCTAACCAAGTCACTTGTTTGGCTGCGGGTTTCAGGGCCATAATCTGATTGGTGAGATTATGGGTTAAACTATCTAAATCTACTAGAATATCTATCTGATCCTGTTGAATTTGTTGGGCAACTTCTAGGGGATTTTGAGCGTAGGGAAAATGACGGATAATATCTCGGCTATCCCGGAACCATTGACGGGTAATTTCATCTTCTTCTTGGTTAATAGTATAGATGGCTATTTGCAATTTTTCTCGATCATGATGGTGAATTAACCAACGACTTAACCAACCGACAGAATGATGTTTTAAGGTACTGGCAAGATAACCAATCGTTAGTTTTTCTGTAGCTTTTTTGCTTGTAACTAAAGGAGTTTTTAAACTATTATTATCAAGGAAAATTTCGGCGATGCGATTAGTTAATTGTCGATTGGCTAAGGCTCGATCGCCTAGGTAGGGTAGGGGACTAGAAACATTGAGAAAGCTAGTTTTAATAATCGGTTCTAAAGTGATATTTTTCCGACGGGTTAATTCCTGTAATAAATTCTGATATTCTTGATAAATATGATCAATTTCTTGCCAAACTCCCCAGCGCAAAAGTATTAACAAAATTAGATAATTACTGTATAACTTTAGGGTTGGAGTTAGACAAATTTCTCGCAACTGATAGGCAGTTATCAAAGAATTATCAAAGTCTTCTGCTAAAATATAAAGGTTAACCAATTGTTCCAAAAGACTCAGATCATTTGGTCTTAATTGCAGACAAAGTTTAATAATTTCTACTCCAAAAGCGGGACTTTGTTGCTCGTTGGTGACTCGTGCTGATATCTGAAAAGCTTGCGGGATAAAACTATCGGCTAATTCTCCTAGGTAGGGTAAACTTGCTTGAGCTAAATCTAAAGTTAATTCGTGGGGATATAAAAGACTTTTGAGAACTACATTTAAAAGTAATTCTCGATCGGGATTATATCTGAGATTGTCTTGAATAGGATAATTAAGTAGTTCTCCTGGATCGAATATTTCTAAATCTAAAGCTAAGTCGAATAAAGCTAATAAATTATTAATTGACTTGGGAACAATTTCCTGTAGATGATAGCGAAAATATTCTACAGCTGCCAGATCACCTTTTCTTTGTTGTCGTCGCGCTTCTGCGTCTAAAACCGCTTCTAATTCTGCTTGCCATTGCTTAACTTCTTCCGGATTACCTCCTCTTAAAATATTTTGCCACATCACCTGCGCCTCTGCTTCTAAATTTTGCAGAAGATAGGCAACTCCCAAGTACCAATAGTCAGAAATATTTTCGGGATTGTTATCGATTAGTTCCTCGTAGATTGCCGCAACTTGAGGATAATTCTCGGCAATTAAAGCTTGATAAGCGTCAGGATGCCACATAAATCAGTTATCAGTAAACAGTAACCAGTAATCAGTGAAAAAGTGACAGTTAGGGGGGTAAAGCTCAAAAAGAATTGACTCATAACTGGAAACTGTCAACTTAAAACTTACATCTGATAACTGATAACTGATAACTGATAACTGAAATTAAACCACTTTAGCGATAGCAACTTCTAGCTTATCCATAGCCTCATCTACTTCTGTTTCCGAGACAATTAAAGGAGGTACAAAACGGAGAACTTTCGGACCTGCGGGGGCAATTAATAAACCCTCTGCCAAGGCTGCATTAACAATAGTAGATGAAACCAACTCACTTTCTGAATTAATTTCCAGACCATTAATTAAACCCCAACCGCGCACATCGACAAATAGATGGGGATATTGAGAAGCAATCACGCGTAAACGGGCGCGTAATTGTTCCCCTCGGTGCTGGACATTTTCGAGAAGATGATCCCGTTCAATGGTTTGTAACACTGTTAAAGCTGAGGCACAAGCGAAAGGATTACCTCCAAAGGTACTCGCATGACTACCCGGTTCAAACACATCACAGAATTTTCTGCACATCATCGCACCGATGGGAATACCACCCGCTAAACCCTTAGCAGATGTGAAAATATCCGGTTCCACTCCTAAATTCTCATAACCCCAGAGTTTACCAGTTCTTCCCACTCCCACCTGTACTTCATCAAAGACAAGCAAAATGTTATTTTCGTCGCAAATTTGCCGTAAACGTTGGAAATACTCGATATCCCCTGGACGAACTCCCCCTTCACCCTGCAGCGGTTCCAACATAATCGCAGCCACACGACGATTACCCTCATCGAGATCAGCGATCGCATTTTCCACCGCTTCGATATCATTATAGGGAATATAGGCAAACCCCGGCATCAGGGGTTCAAAGTCTTTTTGGTACTTCGGTTGACCGGTTGCGGTGATGGTAGCTAAAGTGCGGCCGTGAAAACTAGCGTGAGCGGTTAGAATAACCGGCTGTTCGAGGAAATCTAGCACCGTATGGGCATATTTTCGTACTAATTTAATCGCCGCTTCGTTTGCTTCCGCACCAGAATTACAGAAAAAGACTTTATCAGCACAGGAATGATCGACAATCCATTTAGCTAGTTCCCCTTGTTCGGGAATATAGTATAAATTCGAGACATGATGGAGTTTTTGGATTTGCTGACTAACCACTTCAATTAAAGCAGGGTGCGCGTGACCAAGGGTACAGGTGGCAATTCCTGCGACAAAATCAAGGTATTGTTTACCGGAAGTATCCCAGAGAAGACAGCCTAACCCTTTGGCGATCGCAATGGGAAAACGACCATAAGTATTCATCACATAGCTGTTAAAACTATCTGGATCGAAGGGTTGATTCGGGTTTAAATTGGGAGTGGGATCAACTAGGGTTGGTTCTAAAAGGGTTTCTGGACTCACTGGGGAACTCCTGCGCGATTAGACATAGGGGAAATTATAATCAAATCCGTCTGAGAAGGACGGGTTATTTAGATTAAAAACTGATTTCATTGTAAGTTACTAGACAGTGTTAGGGGTGAATTTTGCTTGTCTATCAGTGAAGATAAATATCGTCGTCTGCGTCAGGAATTAATCGGGGGAATTTTTGCCCTGGTCGTGGTGTTTTTGCTGGGTACGTTTTGGTATCATCTGATCGAGGGTTGGAGTTTGCTAGATTCGGCCTATATGACGATTAGTACCCTCGCTACCGTCGGTTTTGGCGAAATTAATCCCCTAGGTGAACGGGGACGACTATTCACGATGGTTTTGATTATCATGGGAGTAGTCAGCATCGGTTATATTGTTAATCGCTTGACCGAAGCTTTAATTCAAGGCTATTTTCAAGAGGGACTCAAACAGAGACAGGAGAAACGCTTGATCGATCGACTATCGGAACATTATATCATCTGTGGTTTGGGTCGCACAGGCAGACAGGTAGCGATCGAATTTTACGCGGAAAATATTCCTTTTGTAGTCATTGATACAGACCCCCTACAGGTAAATCGGGCCAAAGAATTAAATTATATTGTTGTTCAAGGAGATGCCACCTTAGATAAATCTTTACAAATGGCAGGAATTGAACGCGCTACTTGTATTGTGGCCGCTTTAACTTCCGATGCGGAGAATTTATATACAGTTTTGTCTGCTAAAACTCTTAATCCGAAAATCCGCGCCATTGCTAGGGCCAGTACCGAGGAAGCAGTACAAAAATTACAACGGGCCGGGGCCGATGCGGTGGTATCTCCCTATATTACCGGCGGTAGAAGATTAGCGGCCGCGGCCCTACGACCCCAGGTGATGGATTTTGTTGATGGGATTTTAACCGGAACCGATCGATCATTTTATATGGAAGAATTTTTAATCGATCCCAGGACCTGTCCCTGTGTGGGTTTAAGTCTTAGTCAAGCACATTTAAGATCTCGATCGGGGGCCTTAGTTTTGGCTATACGTCGCGCTGATGGTACGCTAATCGGGGGACCCACTGGCGATACGGAATTAATGGCCGGGGATCTGTTAATTTGTATGGGAACGGCCGAACAATTACGCAGTTTAACTCAGATTTTAATCCCCATGCGATCGGATGGTTTACGTTTACCGAAGCATTAGTCAGCAGCAATTTTTCCAGCCGATCAAACTTCACTGATCCAATCTTCCATTTTTAAATCAGGAACTTTGATAAAATCCTGATCGTTTCGGGTTAATAATACCAAATCGCGGGACAGTGCGATCGAAGCAATTTTCAAATCCATCGTTCCTATCCGCACTTTTTTCTTTTGTAGCCGCTCAAAAATCATCAGTGCTTTTTCATCGAAGGCTAAGACAGGAAACTTACTAAAATCCTGAAGAATTTCTCTTAATAAAGTATATCCTTTCAGGATTTCGTCGTTATTTTTGGCACGATTAATAAAAGTATGCGCCCCTAAAGTTTGTTCATGAAAACTAATTATTGATAGGGCAAAGTCTTGAGATGAATATCGAGCCATGCGAGATTTTAAGCGCTGAAAATCCTGCCGAGAGCGACGCTGTATACAACTGATATGATCGGTATCAAGTAAATATTTCATGATTCGGTCAGAATTTACCGCTCAATTTTGCCAGTTTGACGAAAAACACGCCCATATTCTAATGCTTTCTCAAAAGCCTCCTCATTAGAAATTGATCCAGAAAGATTATCTAACCAGTTTTCAGACGAAGATTTTTCAGTTTCTAAATCGACAACCCCCACTAAGTCTCTTGTCCAAGGATCAAGATCGCTTAAATCATCTGTTAGGGAATGAGAGGTAGTTTCTGAGGATACATTACTAGGATTAAATCGCTCTTGAATTCTTAAAATTATTAAACTACTATAAGCTCTCAATTGGGTGACTAAATGCGATGTTTCAGTATCTTGGAAATATTCGGTTATAGTACGATTAGAAACCGATAGAGCATTTTTAGCTCCCTGGTAAATTTGCTCTAGTTCTGAATCGGCAAACATATCAATAAACACATCTATCGTTTCCGAGAGAATGTGTGAACCTTCCACCACTCTGATTAAATCGGCTTTTTCTTCACCAGTCTTTCCCTCATTGATCTGAGCAAGGCTGATAAATAATTGATTATAGGCAGTAATTTGATTAGTAAATTGGTCTATATATTGGATTAACTCCAGTGCTGAATCCTCATCTCTATACTGTTTCCATACCTGAAACCATAATTTATCAATTTGATAAAATATATCGGCTCTTGCTTGATAAGTTTTAGAGTTATCCATAACTCGATCGAGCAAAATCTTAGTTTCTTGTAGTAAATTATCCAGTATGATTCGATCAGAATCGGTTACAATTTGATCAAGTTTATCTGTAATATCTTGCAGATTTTCTAACAAAAATTGTCCTAAATTTTCCCGTTCGACTGAACTTGGCAGACTATTCATCGTATTTACCTCTCCTAAGACTGATAATCAAACAGAAATGAGTAGTCAAAATCATCAGCCCTCAACCTCCATTATAACGATTTTGGGGTCTGAAGGGGTGATTATAGTTACTATAGCCTCTGAGGGAGATAGATTGATTACTGTTCACTCTTAATTCTCTTGACTCGGAGACCAGTGACTCCTTACTCCTCAATCTAACGTCTGTCTGGAATTGAGAAATTGAGGATGATTTGATAGGATGTTAGTACAATCGGGGAATAGTAAAAGAAAAACCCCTATTTCTCATGAGTCAAAATCCCAATTCTTCCTCGCGACCACTGCAGCCGCTGCCGGTTCCCTCCATCCCGATACCTCCCTCAGAGTTAATCACGGAAATCAGCATGGGGATAACTGAAGAAATGACGCAACAAGTGGCGATACCGACCAAAGCCGTCCAGAATATGCCACAAAATAGTCAAATTACCACCCTACGTCCGCCCCAAAATCGCGCTCCCAGTCAGGCTGCTTCTCCCCAAACCCCACCCCGGCCTAGTCGCGCCTCCAATCAACCCACCCTAGAACAGTTGATCCGGATGGCCTTTGATCGGGGTTATTCGGACGTTCACCTGGGAGTTGGAGAAAAACCCCGGATGCGCGATCGTGGTGAAATGATTATTCTCAACTATCCTGAAATTGACATCAACACTTTTCATAGTTGGTTACGGGAAATCCTAGGGGAAGAAGAAATCCTTCGCTTTCAAAAAGACCTAGAATTTGACGGTGCAACTCAGTACGAATTCGCTAGGGTGCGGATTAATATCTTTGAAAGTCTGCGCGGTCCTGGGATGGTTTTGCGTCTAATTCCCATGAAAATCCTCACTATAGAACAATTGGGCTTACCGGCTGTGTTCCGGAATGTGTGCGATGTGCATAAGGGATTGATTTTAATCACCGGTCCGACGGGTTCAGGGAAATCCACCACCCTCGCAGCCATGATCGATTACATCAATAAAGAACACGCCAAACATATTATCACCATCGAAGACCCGATCGAATTTGTCCACCAAAGTCGTCGCAGTTTGATCAAACAAAGGGAAGTGGGAATACACACCCATGAGTTCGATAATGCCCTAAAAGCCTCTTTGCGGGAAGACCCAGATATTATTCTGGTGGGGGAGATGCGGGACAAATCCACCGTTAATACTGCCCTGAAAGCTGCCCAAACCGGTCACTTAGTTATGGGAACCCTGCACACCAACAGCGCCGTAAAAACCCTGGAGCGGATTTTAACCCTTTATAGCGCCGAGGAACAGGAATCCATGCGGGTGGCGATCGCAGAATCCCTGGTTTGTATTATTTCCCAGGGTTTATGTCGTACCACCGACAGTAAACGGGCTGCTTTTCACGATATTCTCGTCAACACAGAAGCCGTCAAAGATTGCATTCGCAGCGGCAAAAATGACGAAATTCTCGAATTCATGAAAGATGGCGAATACTATGGCATGATTACCACTAATCAATCTCTATTTAACCTCTGTCAAGAGGGACGGATTAGCGAGGAGGTGGCCCTGGAAATGTCCCCGGCTGCCAATGAACTGGCGATGATGCTGCGGGGTAAAATCTAGAAAAACCCTGAAGGAAATTCTTGAGGGGTCAAGAGTTTAGTAGGCTAGAAAAATAGAAGCCCCTATTGATTCTCTACGGGAACCCCTCAAGTGACGACTTCTGCGATTGTGTTGCCCGATATTTTTAAAGGCATCGCCCTGTTTACCCCCGGGGGCGACCTGATTTACTGTATCGATCCTGATAAACAAACTCATTGGCATCTGAATCTCTGCGCTGCTCTCCAGTCCGCTTTAGGGTTGCCAGAACCACCCCATTTTTTAGTTCCTAGTTTTACTGCTACCATCGATCGCTGGCGAGATCCCTACAGTCACCGTATTCATACTAGAGCCGAAGTCTATCCCCTTGTCCGTCGCTATCAGCCTTTATTAAATGCTATTTTCGCCACGGACGAGCGAGCTTGGTTTACTGTACCTTGGCAGGAACAATCCTCTAATCCCACTATCTTAGAAACCTATCGTCAGCAGTTTCCCCAACTTTGGCAATCCCACGATCTGATTCTCCGTTATCAGGAGCGCCCCGCAACGACTTCGGGGATTAGTGCTGACTCTGACTACACTAACCCTAGTCCCAAGGGTTATGTTTTGCGGTTATTTGTCTCCGGTAATAATGCCAATACTAAGCACACCCTAGAATCGATCCATCAGCTTCTAGAACGAGAATTACACCATCCCTATACCCTGAAAGTGATCGATATCTCTAAGCATCCAGAACAAGCAGAATCTAATCATGTCTCTGCTATTCCCACTTTAGTCCGGGTTTGGCCGCAACCGGTGAAACGCATCGTCGGAGAATTTGAGGATTTACCGCGAGTATTACAGATTATCGCCACCGCTTAGGGTTTAAAGACTTCTGACTCGATTCCTCGCCACCATTCGCCCAATTTCATTAAGTCTTGCTGAATATCATCCAATTCTTGGATATATTCCTGTTGGGAAAGACTGGCACGACGTTCTTGCAGTTTTTTGAGACGCAATTGCACCAACAGCCAAGGCTTAGAAATACCGTTAGTTTCTTCAATATAGCGAGCGATATCTTGACTATCCATAGTTTTTTACTGTTATTACTCCCTATTTTGTCATATTAACCCGAGATTCCTTTTTTTAGTTGCAGAAGATTATGTTTGATTTTAGCCACTATTACCCCTACCAAGAATTAGTTTCTTTCCTGAAAAACCTAGCCTCATCCTATCCTAATTTAATTAGCCTCACCTCGCTCGGTAAAAGCTATGAAAATCGAGATATCTGGTTAACTACCCTAACAAATCAAGCCACAGGCCCCTATTTAGAAAAACCTGCCTATTGGATCGATGCTAACACCCATGCGGGGGAAGTAACAGGCTCTGCCGTCGCTCTCTATACTATCTCTCATCTTTTGAGTCAATACGGTCATAATCCCCAAATTACCAGACTTCTTGACCATTACACTGTCTATATTTTGCCGCGATTAGCCGTGGATGGAGCGGAAAAATATCTCACTACTCCCTATATGTTACGATCGAGTATTCGCCCCTATCCCCACACGGATGAGAAACCGGGGCTATATCCTGAAGATATTAACGGCGATGGTTTAATCTTACAAATGCGCCAAAAAGATACCTGTGGCGCTTGGAAAATTTCCGAACAAGATCCTCGCATTATGGTGCGTCGCGAACCGGAGGAATTTGAGGGAACTTTTTACACTTTGCTCACCGAAGGTTTAATCCGCGATTACGATGGCTATAATTTTACCACTGCCCCCACCCTAGAGGGCCTAGATTTTAACCGCAATTATCCCGTTTATTGGGTTCCTGAAGGGGAACAAAAGGGGGCCGGAGATTTTCCCTTTTCGGAGCCAGAAACCCGTGCAGAAGCCGAATTTTGGGCAAATAACACCAATATTAATGGCTTCGTTACCTATCATACCTATTCAGCAGTCATGTTGCGTCCCTATAGCACCCATCCCGATGAATATTTCCCCGTGGAAGACTTAGAAATGTATAAATATATTGCTGATAAGGGAAAAGCAATGACTGGTTATGAATGCGTTTCTGTCTATCACGATTTTCGTTATCATCCCAAAGAAGTGACTAACGGTGCCATGGATGATTACGGTTACGATCATTTTGGTTGGTATGGTTTTACGGTAGAGTTATGGGATGCACCCACCCAAGCGGGAGTGAAAAAAGATGATTATATTCAATGGTTTCGCTGGCATCCTTTTGAAGATGAATTGAAATTACAGCATTGGAATGATGAGAATTTAGCGGGAAAGGGTTTTATTAATTGGCAAAGTTTTGATCACCCCCAATTGGGAGAGGTGGAAATTGGCGGTTGGGACTTTAAAAATGTCTGGCAAAATGCCCCAGAAAAGTATTTACCAGATTTATGTGAAAAACAATGTCAGTTTACTATTGCCCATGCTTTAATGTCACCTCTTTTAGCTATCTCTCGTCTTGATCTTAAGTCGGAGGGAAATGGTATTTATCATCTGGTTTTACAGTTAGAAAATCAGGGATTTTTACCCACTTATACCAGTAAAAAGGCACTGGAAAGAAAGATTGTTCGTCCCATTCAAGTCAAGTTAAATTTAGCCGATGAGGTGAGTTTAATAGTGGGAAAATTAGAGCAGGAAATAGGTCACTTAGAAGGGCGATCAAATAAAGTATATAGTAGTCTTGCTCACGGTTTAGATTATCGCTGTACGGTGGAATGGGTGATTAAGGGAGTTTCTGGTCAAGAAATCGAGGTTATTGCTATAGCTGAAAGAGCAGGGACAGTCAGACAAAAAGTGATTTTATAGAGCTATTTTGTTCGATAAAATTGTTAAATAAGTCTCGTTAGATTCCGTGGGTAAAACTCGCAATTTTTGGCTGCGAAGATCTGGTTCTAATCCCAAAGCTTCTAAAGGAATTACTCCTAATAAATTGTTTTGACCTCCGGGTAATTCCCAACATTCAAAAGTCCCTTCCCGTCCCGCAATAATCAAGGTGGCATCGCGAAAAATTCTCGCTTTTCCTATGCCTTTAGCCGTAGCCACATCTACTTCTTTTAAAAGCTGTAAACCCAAGCGGGAGATTACTTCTGGCACTAGACAAAGAGTGGTTGCCCCCGTATCCACCAAGACATTTTCTAGGGTAAGAGAGCGAATTTGTTCCGGTGCGATGATACCAGCCTCCGCACGAATTTGATCCGCGCGATTGATAACTGTAATGGTGGTGTAGATTTTGGCCATATCTTCTGCAATAACTGCTGGCTCAACCATAATACTACCCTCAATCCTACCTCTAATTATACCGGAATAATTGCCAACAAAATTGTCTAGTAACTTTAATTATTAATCCGGCCATCGGGCATAATTGCACCGCGTAAGTTAACTTCTATCAGATTAGCACTCATTAACTCGGCACGAGTTAGATTAGCATTACTTAAATCGGCATTGGTGAGATTTGCTCTAGCAAAGAAAGCATCGACTAAATACGCTTCGCTGAGATTAACTTCTGAAAGATTAGCCCTTGTTAAGTCCGCATGATTCATTCTTGCCGCTTGAAAATTAGCTCGACTAAGATTAGCTCGATCGAATTTTATTTGAGTCATAATTGCACGATGGAAATTTGCCCCCATTGCTTCCGTATCGCTCATTTTTGACCGCACTAAATTGGCTCCTGCTAGATTTGCTCCCACTAAACTCGCCCCGATTAAATTAGCATCAGTAAGTAAAGCACCTTGCAGATTAGCATTAGTTAAATCCGCTTTTCTGAGGTCAACATTGCACAAATTAGCCTCCTTTAAATTGGCTCCTACTAGATTAGCTCGCAGCAGTTCAACCCCTTTCATATTAGCCCCTTGCAGGTCGGCGTGATAGAGATTAGCCGTTTGTAATTTAGTGTTATGATTTTTCTTTTCCTGACGCATATTTGTTCTCCGCAAACAAGCGCCACTGAGGTTAGCACCACTTAAATCAGCCCCCCGTAAATCCGCCCCGATTAAGTTAGCATCAAGTAAAATACCTAGAGTTATATCGGTATCACGAAGATCAGCCCCTTGTAGCAGCGCTCCGTGTAAATTGGCACTGCGTAAATCCGCCCCATTTAAGTCAGCTTGATTGAGACTAGCACCGCTTAAATTAGCTGCCACGAGATTAGCTTGAGCCAGATTAGCCCGGTTAAGATAGGTAAAGAGAAGATTGGCCCCGTGCAAATCCGCTCCATTTAAAACAATGCCAACTAAGTCAGCACCAACTAAATTAACTCCTGATAATCTTAAGCCACTAAATTGAGTTTCTCCTGCGGCATAACGTTCAATTAGTTCGTTGGGTTTCATAGGTATAATATCCAGAGAAATTTGGTTAAAAATTAAAGAATTCTTTGTAAAGCTTGCACCAGAATACCAGCGGTTTGAACGTTAGCATCCGCATCCATTTGGGTTTGAGCAATATTGTACAGTTGCCTTTCGATATCCTTGAGAGATTTCCCACTTTGGATGAGTTTTTGTAGTAAATCTTCTAGGGTATAACGTCGCAGGGTTGACCAATCTTGATCGCTCTGATCCCAGGGATGAAATAGGAGTGAGAAAATCAATATTTTGACGCGTAAAGGATTAGCATACTGGAAAATTTCTAAACGAATTTCAAAGGGGTCGTAGGCAGGAATTTGTGGGGAATTACTGGGGTTATTATCTAAGGAAACTGGCTCGGAAGAATCACAATCATTATTTAGATGAACTGTTGGAGGTTTCAAGATTTGACTTTCTGACCCATTATCCTGTTTTTTGTCATCGTTATCAGTATCGTAGAGAGGCTCTAGCTGGGCAAGAATAATATCGGCTAGGGCTAGGTATAGATCTTTTTTGTTAATATTTTCGGCAACTTGGGTGAGAGTTTGTCGCAAGCTTAAGAAATTAGGATTGTTTTGCTGGAGTTCTAAAATCATATTGGTTAAGCCATAATTATTAATCACCGCTTGATCGTTTTCCCAACGATTTTTACAGGCGGCAAACATTAATTTTTTAATTCTCGCCGTCTCTCGATGATTTTCTAGTCCAATAATCACCTGTCTTAATAAATTATCTTCCTCTTTGTTGACAGGATTATTAACGGCAGCCAAGCTGGGGTTAACTTCTGCTTCTCCTGGTAATGATTCGGTGTCTTGGTCGGCAGCAATATCACTATATAATTTACTGATTTGCTTAATAATCACTGTGGCTACGCCCGCATAAACTTTAGGACGATTTAGGGTTTTAACTGATTGATAAACAGAAAAAGTTAATTGTTCTTTATTGGGTTTGAGTTGCACTAACTCGTTCACCAAGTCTTCCATAGCCACATTGTTTAAAATATTAGGATCATTTTCCCAATATTCCTTACAGATACAAAAGATTAATTTTTTGATCCGTAATTTTTCTTGGTGACTGTCGAGATAGCGAACTACGTCATTAAAAACGTCGATGGATAATTGCATAGTAACCTCTGATCCGAGAAAGTAGCCCGCCCTCGCACGCCTCTATTATAGCGGTATGCTATTAGTCTCTTGCGAGTCAGCTTGCAGGAGTACGGCGGCTTCAGGCTCAGTCTGGTACATCTTCTAAGTGGAACGGCTTAGCCAATAAGGAGTTGTCTGTGCCAGATGACTAGAGGAATCGCCGTATATAAGTGATTCCTAGCTTGTAGTGCCTGAACATATCCTAACCTAAAAGCGTGGCAATATTGAGTTAGCGTTGCTAAATCTAGTCTATCTTCCCTAAGAATAAGCTGCCCGCGCATTTAAATTGCTTGTTAAGACGAGGCACTCTTGCACTCTTGCAAAAGGCAACCCCCCCGACGTCGGGGGGCAAGGGGGGGTGGGCTAATCTAAAAATAAGCGGTTTAAATGCGTCTTAGCTTACCTAGTCTAACTCCTAAAATTAGCAAAAGATGATTTTTTCGTCTTTCTCGTTTTTAGTACAAATGTCTGAGTAAAATCGGAGTAAAGTCTTTAAGTTTAGGCGATCGATGCCCGATAGGGTTAGAGTAATCAGGGAGACACTGATTTATCGAGAGGCCATATCATCCCATGCTAGAACTCTACCAATTTGAATTATCTGCCTATTGTGAGAAAGTCCGTCTCATCCTCGACTATAAAGGACTTGCCTATAAAAAAAGGGACGTGGTGCCAGGGGTGGGACAATGGGAATTATTCCGTCTTTCTGGACAGCGACAGGTCCCCGTCCTCAAGGATGGTGATACTTATATTGCTGACTCGACGGAGATTGCTTTTTATCTCGATCGCAAGTATCCTGAAAAACCAATTATCCCCACAGATCCCCTCCAACGGGGTCAATGTTTATTAATCGAAGAATGGGCCGATGAATCCCTGGGATTAAAAGGAAGAACCGCTTTTCTCGGCGCTTTTGCCCAAAATCAAAACTTTCGTACCGCTTTTTTACCCCAGGAAACTCCCGATTTTATGCGCTTGTTGCTGGGTTCCTTGCCGGGGGAATTAATTGATATTTTGGGGACGGGTGTAGGTCTGGGAAAAGATGCTATCAATACCGCGAAAAAGGGGCTACAACAGGATTTAGAGGCTTTGAACCTCATTTTAACCAATCGTCCCTATTTAGTCGGGGATCAGCCCACTTTAGCCGATTTAGCCGTGGCGGGATTAAGTGTACTGCTTCAGTTTCCCCAGGGTTCCTATCTCAACTTACCTAGGGAATTGCAAGGCAAGGGGATTCCGGGGTTAGCCGATAATAGCGCCTACGAGGGCTTTTTTGCTTGGCGCGACCGTCTTTATAGTCAATACCGTCAAACTATCACCCCGGATAGTTCCACCCCTCCTATCGATTCCCCCAACTCTATCCAGATTGAATAGCAGCGCTTGACTAGGGTGGTGGGGTGTGGGGTGTGGGGTGTGGGGTGTGGGG
>LFEF01017805.1_pt1 | contig 21774 bp, 7 predicted proteins | sample 619371 | NCBI WGS metagenome assembly LFEF01 (sample SAMN03014291, study PRJNA259931) | freshwater metagenome | biome: lake; feature: waterbloom | place: China: Taihu Lake | collected 2006-08 | depth 0 m m
TTCAAAACCACCTGTAATTCCAGCATGTAAATTAAAATTTAACGGTGTTATTTCTTGAATATCCTTAACGCTTAAGGCTTCATTATCAACAATTAAGTTATTTTCATCTGATGTGGAAGACTTCAGCTTTCCATTTACTTGTAATACCGGACCAAAATCTAACGAAACAGGACCGCCACTAATTTTATAACTTAATAAAAGATGCACTTGAACCGCCATCATTTTTAAATTCGTTTCTTTTTCTGATAAACCGGATATCGTTTGAATTGAAAATCGGTTTTCTGTAAAATTCATACCATAAACCATGGCAAAATCATTGTAATAATTGCCCCGCATAGCTAAACCACCGGTCCAACTTACTTGAGGTGTGACCACAAAATTATCGGTATACAAATTTGAGTAATTTGCACCAATGCTTAAACCAATATGATTATAATCTCCTTTACCATATTGTGCACTAACAGATAAAGATGTAATCATAAAAACGATGGTTAATAAATATCTTTTCATGAATATTGAATTAAATTGTAACAAACGTACGAGAAATTTCGTATCATTACATATAACTCATTAAACTATTTTTTATGACAGGTTACATTATTATTGTTTTAGGTGTTTTTCTATTATTGGCTTCTTTTTTCACTGTGAAGCAACAAACGGCTGCGGTAATTGAACGATTTGGTCGTTTTAGCAGTATTAGACAATCCGGTTTACAATTAAAGATTCCGGTTATTGACCGAATTGCAGGGAAAATTAACCTCCGAATTCAACAATTAGACGTGATTATTGAAACGAAAACCAAAGACAACGTATTCGTTAAAATGAAAGTGTCTGTTCAATTTAAAGTGATTCAAGAAAAGGTGTATGAAGCATTTTACAAATTAGAATATCCTCATGATCAGATTACTTCGTATGTATTTGACGTGGTTCGTGCCGAAGTTCCAAAATTAAAATTAGACGATGTTTTTGAGCGTAAAGATGACATTGCCATTGCTGTTAAACGCGAATTAAACGAAGCGATGACCACGTATGGATACGACATCATTAATACCTTGATTACAGATATTGATCCGGATATTCAAGTGAAAAATGCGATGAATAGAATCAACGCTGCCGACCGTGAAAAAACCGCTGCCGAATACGAAGCAGAAGCCGGAAGAATTAGAATTGTAGCCAAAGCGAAAGCGGAAGCAGAAAGTAAAAGGCTTCAAGGTCAAGGTATTGCCGATCAAAGAAGAGAAATTGCAAGAGGTTTGGTAGAATCTGTTGATGTTTTGAATAAGGTAGGTATCAATTCGCAAGAAGCGTCTGCGTTGATTGTGGTTACACAACATTATGACACGTTGCAAGCCATTGGAGCGGATACCAATTCCAACCTAATTTTATTACCCAACTCACCGCAAGCCGGAAGTGATATGCTGAACAATATGGTCGCTAGTTTTACCGCCAGCAACCAAGTGGGTGAGGCGATGAAAAAAGCCAATAGCACCACTCGAATTGGAAAAAACAAAAAAGATGAATTCGGTACGACCGAAGATGATGCATAAATTAGAAAGAGGCCTTCGGGTCTCTTTTTTTTGAACTAAATTTTCTATTTCTTCTTAGAACACAGATTTTGAAAATTTGAGGAATCTTAAAAATTTTTTTTTCTCACAGAAAACACGGAAAACACAGAATTTATAATTATAGTGTTTTCGGAAAGTAAAAAATGAATAAAAAAACACAAAAACGAATTAGAAGCGTTTAAATTCATTTTTACAACACAAAGCATAAAATCATATAGCTGATTTTTTTTGTTTTCTCAAAGCCTTTCTAAAAAAGCTGTTTTTAATTGGTTTTATCTATTTTTTTATAAAATTTAATAAGTATTTATAATAATAGAAAAAACCACACGTATGTGTGGTTTTCAATTGTTTTTTATTATTATCTAAATTATTCCTTTGCTTCCACTTTTGCCCAAGTATCTCTCAAGCCAACCGTTTTGTTAAAAACTAATTTTTCAGAAGTAGAATCTTTGTCGGCACAAAAATATCCCAATCGCTGAAATTGAAATTTATCTTCCGGTTGAGCCGATTGTAAACTTGGTTCAACATATCCGGTAATTATTTCTAGTGAATTCAGATTGATGTAATTTTTAAAATCAACTTCTTTGTCACCATCCGGATTTTCATGCGTAAATAATCGGTCGTAAACGCGAACTTCTGCCTCAACAGCATGTGGAATCGACACCCAATGAATGGTTCCTTTTACTTTGCGTTGACTGGCTTCTGTTCCGCTACCTGATTTAGAATCCACATCATACGTTGTGTGAATTTCGGTGATGTTTCCATTAGTATCTTTGATAACACCCTCACCTTTAATGATATACGCATTCTTTAAACGCACTTCTGTTCCCAACGTTAAACGGAAAAACTTCTTATTGGCTTCTTCTTGAAAATCTTCTCTCTCAATGTATAATTCTTTTGAAAAAGGTACTTTTCTATACGTCAAAATTTCCTCTTCGGGATTGTTTTCTGCATCCAACCATTCTTCTTGACCATCCGGATAATTGGTAATCACCAACTTAACCGGATTTAAAACCGCCATGACACGAGGTGCTGTTTTATTTAAATCTTCGCGAACACAAAATTCTAATAGGGAAACATCAATTAAATTGGTCCGTTTGGCAATACCGATGGTTTTAGCAAAATTTCGAATGGAAGCCGGCGTATAACCGCGTCTTCTCATACCGGAAATGGTACTCATTCTCGGATCATCCCAACCGGAAACATGTCCCTCTTGAACTAATTGCAATAATTTTCGTTTACTCACAACCGTGTGCGAAAGGTTTCTTCTGGCAAATTCTCTTTGTTTCGGACGAACTTTATTCGCATCATAAATTTGGTCTAAAAACCAATCATATAATTCTCGGTGTGGTAAAAATTCTAATGTACAAAGGGAGTGCGAAATGCCTTCGATATAATCACTTTCGCCATGAGCCCAATCGTACATGGGATAAATGCACCATTTATCTCCTGTTCTGTGATGATGTTTATGCAAAATACGATACATGATTGGGTCACGCATTAACATATTGGTAGAAGCCATATCAATTTTAGCACGTAAAACATGTGTTCCTTCCGGAAATTCTCCGTTTTTCATACGTTCAAAAAGATCAAGATTCTCTTCGACCGAACGATTTCTGAATGGACTATTGGTACCTACTTGAGTAGGTGTTCCTTTTTGTTTGGCCATTTCTTCGGAAGATTGGCTATCCACATAGGCTTTATCTTTTTTGATAAATTCAACTGCCCAATCATATAATTCTTGAAAATAATCAGAAGCATAACGTTCTTCAGCCCACTGAAAACCAAGCCATTGAACATCCCGCTTTATTGCATCAACGTATTCTTGTTCTTCTTTGGCAGGATTAGTATCATCAAAACGTAAGTTTACTGGTGATTGATAATCAATTCCTAATCCAAAATTTAAACAAATTGAACTGGCGTGACCTACGTGAAGATACCCGTTTGGTTCAGGCGGAAAACGAAAACGAAGTTTTTCTTTTGGAAAACCTTTTTTTAAATCTTCTTCAATAATTTGTTCAATAAAATTGAGCGACTTTTCTTCTGACATAATTCCTTAAAATGAGTCACAAAAATACGTAAAAAAATAGCGATTAATAGAAAAATGATTTTATAAAAAATGTCATCAAAAAGGTATTGCTTTTCTAAATTATCGACCAACTACACAAGCGTTTACGGTTTTCAATACGCTCATTTACGGTTTCCCACAAACTTGAATACCGTTCATCGATTTTAATGTTAATTTTGATTTGCTATCTAAATATTTATATAATTTTAGAAAAACAAAATCCAAAAACAGATAAAAAATAAAAACCATTTATCGTTTTTTTCGTAATTAAATGTAGTGTAGTGACTGTTTAAATTACAAAAAATAACAACCGATTGCTTTTGGGGTAAGAGCAATCTAACATGAAGAATGTTTTATGGTTTGGAAAATTACCCCTGCAAGCTATTTTCTTACTGCTTTGCTTTCCTTGCTTATCAACAGCAATGGGGGAGGGTTTGCTCAAACCATTATAATTGGAACACCTTCACTAGGCTTTACTCAAGCTTGTGCCTCTCAAGGATTTAATTCGTATACTCTTAGTTTTACATTTTTTCCGGTTTCCAATCTTCAAGCCGGAAACCAATTTATTATTGAATTATCCAATTCTTCCGGAAGTTTTAGCTCACCAACTACATTAACTACATCAACCAGTACCACTTCTCCGGTAAATGTTTCTTTTGCTATGCCTACAACAGTTGCCGGTGAAGCCTATAGAATTCGCGTTAGAAGTACCGCTCCGGCTGTAACAAGTCCAAATAGTGTTGCTTTTTCTGCTTATTATGCCATTCACAATCAACCTTTTTCAATTAATAATAATGTAAGTACCGTTTCCTTTTGTGAAGGAGGAAATGCAACGTTAAGTGTAGATAATACCGGAACGGCTGCTTCGCCTTTGTTTTATTCCGGTTTATCCTATAAATGGTTTCGTAATTTTGCTGAAGTTGCCGGTGCAACCGGTTCATCACTAACCGTAACCCAATCAGGAAATTATTATGCCATTGTAGATTATGGAAGTTGTGTGATGAATTCCTATTCCAATATTGTTACTGTAAATGTAACTGCCGGAATCAATTTATCAATTTCATCTGCCGGGAATGTTGATTATATATGTGATGGAACACCACGTCTTTTAACATCTTCACATCAAAATACAGGATACATTTACCAATGGTTTAAAGATAATGTTGCCATTTCAGGAGCAACCGGACCAACGTATAATGCTTCACAAGAAGGAACTTACAAGTTGAGAATTACGTTTGGTGGTTGCGTTTTTGAATCGAATGTTATCTTTTTAGAATTAATTCAATTAGAAGCGGATTGGAATGTAGATACAACTGAAGTATTGATTCCCGGTGAACAACTTCAAATTAATTCTGTTAATAATGCGACAACACCTATGTATCAATGGAGAAAAGATAACGTAGTTATAGCAGGTGCAACTTCGGCTAATTATACTGTTACACAACCGGGTACTTATCAACTAACCGTTACAGAAACACAAGGTTGTACGATTTCTGAACAATTGACGGTTGTGGTACAATATCCAATTGGTTTTACGGTAACTATTCAAAATTCCGGTGATTATCAATCGTGTAATGTCACTACTTCTACACTGTCATTAAATTCAATCATAGCCCAAACCGCTAGCGGAAATGTTCCTGTTACGTTACCCAATTCAAACTTCACTTACCAATGGTTGTTGAATAATGCACCAATTGCAGGAGCTACGGGAACAACACATACCATTAATAATGCAACAGAAAACGGATCCTACAAACTTCGGGTTAGCATTCCAACCTTTACACCCATTGAATCCAATGCTGTTTCAATTGCTTTACAGCTTCCAACACCGGTTATTTCTGCAAATGGTACATTATGTGGAACAAATTCAGTACAACTTAACAGTACCGTAACTAGTAGTGTATATACTTATAAATGGTATAGAAATAATGCATTAATTACTGGTGCCACTCAATCAAGTTATACTACCAATCAACCGGGGAATTATCATTTAATTGTGTCCATCGGAGCTTGTTCTTCTACTTCAAACACCTTGAACTTACAACAAAATAGTATAACTGCAACGTTGAATTTACCTGCAACTTCCATCATTATGCCGGGAGAAACAAAAACAATAACAATAACAACTAACGCTGTAAACCCAACATTTGAATGGTTTAGAAATAACGCCATTATTTCCGGTCAAACAAGTTCATCAATCAATGTAACACAAAACGGTATTTACAAAGTAATTGTAACACAAACAACAGGTTGTAATGCAACACAAGAGGCGGTTACTGAATTAGTTTATCCTGATTCTTTCAACATAACAATTGCAGCAAATGCTGGTTATTCACCTTGTGAAAGTGAACAAGCAACGTTATCAATTACAACCTTTAATGCGGTTAGTGCTTCCGAAACAATATCCGTTTTAAACAATTCGTATGGTTATGTATATGAATGGTTTAAGGATGGAGAATTAGTACTTTCATCCTCTACTACAACTTATAACATTGCGTCTTATTTAGAAAATGGTTTATATGAATTACGCGTTTCCATTCCAGGTTTTAGTTCTGTTATTTCAAATGTTGTAGAAATAAAGTTGGGTATTTCAGATGATTTTAGTTTATCATCTAATGGAGTTTTATGCGAATCGGGAGGAAGCGTAACCTTATCATCAGATATTACAAATCCGGATTATATTCTCACCTGGTTTTCTATTGAAAATAACGCTGAAATCGGTACCGGAAATTCAATTACCGTAACTGAACCCGGAAATTACTTTATGACGATTGATTATGATGGATGTACATATTCATCGAATACTATTGCTATTGATATCATCACAACAAATGGAATTACATTAAACATAGCTGATGCAATAACAATTATACAAGGCGGTTCAAGAGAAGTTATTGCAAGTGGTGTTGATAGTTATACCTGGTATTTAGATAATGAAATCATTGCAACCGGCAATACATTTTCTGTTTCACAAGCCGGAACTTATACCATTATCGGAACCATAGGAGATTGTGAATTCACAAAGACATTCACCGTAACAGTAGTAGAAAACACAAGCATTGTTGTACCAAATGTAATTACAATAAATAGCGATGGAATCAATGATTTTTGGTCAATTCCGAATGAATATGTGAACAAAGAAGAGGTAGAAGTAATCATTTATTCTCCTAAAGGGAAGGTGGTTTTCAGAGCGAGAAATTATCAAAACAACTGGCCTAATTCAACTTTAGAATATGCCAAAACAGAACCGGTATTTTATTATACCATATCTGAAAATGACGAAATTATTAAAAGAGGATCTATAACCGTAATCGAATAAACATGTTGAGAAAGTTGGTACTACTATTTACAGGATTTGTGTTTGCTAATTTGCAAGCACAAGATGCTCCTGTATTGACGTTTACGATACCAACGCAAAACACTTTATTATTAAATCGATTCATGATGAATCCAACATTTTCTGTGGTTCGTGAAAATGATTCCTACCTCACACTTTACCACAGAAATCAATGGATTCAATTTGATGATTCACCTGAATTATATATGCTTTCTTATTCCGGAAAATATGGTGAAAGAGCAGGAGTGGGGATAGGAATTTATCAGCAGAATTTAGGAATTATTACCAGTTTTGGTGGCGTAGGAAACTATGCCTATCAAATTCCGATTCGTGAAAAAATAAAGTTGACACTAGGTTTCAATATTGCTTACTACAACAGTGGTGTGGATCGAAACAGAGCTGTAACCAACGAGCCTGATCCTGCTATCATGGCGTTGCGGAATAACTCCTTATTATCCATAAAACCGGCATTGAATGTAACTTGGGGAAGTTTTGATTTTGGAATTTATGCTGAAAATTTTGTGGATTATGATTTCAAATCCAGCAAAATGGTTCAAGACTATTCGCAAAAAACCTATACCGGACATGTGATGTACCATCATGATATGCAAAACCAAGAAGGCTTGTTTGAAAACGGATTTTTTAGATTGATTGCCAGAGGAAAAATGAATCAAACGTATGATTTTGTGTATGGTGGTTCGGTGATAACCAATTTCCCAAATTTAGGTTGGGTGCAAGCCGGGATTGATGATTTTTATGGTGTAAATATTGGAGTTGGAGCTCATTTTACCAAAAAATTATCGTTGGGTTATGCATATGAAAGAGTGATAAACGATGGATTAGTAAATTTTGGTCCAACGCATGAAATTACGCTTTCCTATCGATTTGGCGGAAAAGAAAATGAGGAAAATGTACAAAGAAAAGCTCTCCCAAAAAAGAAAACTACTGTTATGGCAAAAAAACCAAAAGCTATCAAACAACCTATAGAAGAAGTGGATGAAGTGGTAGAAGAGGAAGAAGAATATGAAGACATTGCTGAAGAACCGATTGTAATTGAACCGGCTCCAAAGTCAAAGAAAACAGCTTTGAAAAAGAAAAAACCTTCAAAAGCAATTGTTAAAATGGAAGAAGAGGAGGAAAATGAAAATGATGAAAATGAAGATACAAAAACGTACAACAAAGAAATTGAAGTTGAAAAATTAAAAATGACGTTGGATGAAAGACATCTAAAACTATTGGAAATTATTTTGAAACAAGATGCTGAAGAACAATTAAAAAAGGGTGATTTTGAAAAACGCATTGACAACATGATGCAATATATTGAGCGTTTAGAAAAAACCATTGCTGAAAAAGATTGCAACTGTGAACCAAAATCAACCACAGTTACGGAAGAAAAAACAATCGAAACCACCACAAAAACAACTATAAAAAACGAAAATAGCCCAGCCAAAAAAGAAAGTAAAAGTGATTTAGAAAACAAATTATCTAATATGAAGTCTTCTACTAAAAGAGAAGAAATCAAATTACCAACATCAAAAAACAACTCAAAAGAAAATGAATTGGAAGCTAAAATTTCCCAACTAAAAAAAGAAGAACCAAAAACAAATATCAACTCAAAATTTACCTTAACCGATGAAGAAATCAAAGAGTACTATTCCAGACTGACCGAGAAAAAAAGAGCTACTGCCAAAAAAGGAAATTTTTTACAAGTAGAAAATCAAGAACCCGGATTTTACATTATTGCTAATGTTTTTTCTGAACCTGCTTTTGCTGATGATTTTATTCAAAAGCTAAAAAAACAAGGTATAAACGCCCATTATTTTATTAACCCAAAAAACAATTTTAGGTATGTGTATTTAAAAAAACATTCGGATTGGAGTGAAGCCCTAATCACTTATTATACGAATGTTGATAATACCTACTTTGAAGAAATTTGGATAATGAACATTAACATCAAATAACACCCAAAAATGAAAACGCCCCAAATACCACACTTTAAAACAATTGCCCTACTCAGTTGTTTTATGCTTGCTTCCTTAGCCACATTTGCCCAAGTTGCTGTTCCTTTTTCGGTACGGTATCAACGGAATTTAAAGGGAGATATGACTCTTATTTCTAATGGAATTGTAAACAGACAAACCAATTCTAACGGTCCAAATACTCCGTATAATGATACCGGAAATGCATCAGAGTTCAATGATAATCTCAATATGCAATATATTGATATTGATGGAGATGCTTCTACCTTTAGTTCAAGCAGTGCAACTTTAACGCTTCCTGCAAGCGGTTGTAATAAAATTGTATATGCCGGTTTATATTGGTCGGCGACCTATCGTTTTAACAATGGCTTCTCCACTTCTCCGGGAGATGGAGACAACATCCGCGAAAATGATTTTAACCAAGTTAAATTAAAATTACCGGGAGGAACCTATCAAAATATTACCGGTCAACTGATTTTTGACGGATTTACAAGTCCTGATTTTGTTGCCAATAGTCCGTATGCCTGCTATGCTGATATTACTTCTTTAGTTACCGGTTTAACTAATCCGGAAGGAGAATACACCATAGCAAACATACGTGCAACACAAGGATTTGTTAATGGAGGAGGGGTTTCGGGTGGTTGGACCATTTTCTTTGTGTATGAAAATCCAACCATGACAGGAAAATTTATTACCGCTTATGATGGATTTGCTGGAGTGCGAGCAACAATTGGTCAAACAGATATTAACTATTCTGGTTTTACTACTTTGCCACCACCATTTCCTGTTCGGGCTAAACTTGCATCAGCTGCTTTGGAAGGCGACAACCGAATTACCGGTGACCAACTTTTATTTAGAGCGGCTTCGAATGCTACTTTTACCGCTTTAGGAAACACGCTAAATGCAACAAATAATTTTTTCAACAGTAGATTAACATTAGATAATGTTGATTTTCTGAACAGAGTGCCAAACAGTTTAAATACACTTGGATATGATGGTGACATCATCAATGTTGCCAACCCTTTAAATAGTGTAATTCCGAACAATGAAACAGCGGCAACACTACGAATTACCTCAACACAAGATACTTACTTTATGTTCTTCAATGCTTTTAACATTGAAGTCATAGAACCGGATATTAAATTAGTAAAAACAGTCGAAGATTTAGCAGGAAACGACATCGGTGGGGCTGATGTTAACCTGGGACAATTTTTAGATTATGTAGTAACATTTCAAAATGTAGGAAATGATGATGCTACAAATACTACAATAAGAGATATTTTACCAATCAACACCAGTTTTATTTCGGCTGATTTAAGTGGAGCTCCAGGGGTAACCTTCACTCATGATCCCGGATTAGACGAATTGGTATTTACTATACCTAATAATTTAGTAGAAATAGGCGATCCTGTTTATACTATACGCATACGAGTTCAAGTAGCTACAACGTGTAGTGAATTAGAAGATGCGTGTTCGAATTTAATTCAAAATCAAGCCTATACAACCTATAGAGGAGTATTAAATAGTAATTGGATATCAAATGATCCAAGTTTTGCCGGACTAGACAGTTGTGGATTTGGTCAACCCGGTCCGGCTAACTTCTTGGTTGATATTGACGATTGTATTTTTTCAACAGAAGCTTATTTGTGTGGAACAAGTTTGCTTTTAACTGCCGCAAATGGATATGACACTTATACTTGGTACAACAGTAACGGGGCGGTTATTGGAAATACTCAATCTATTACCGTTTCTGCTGTAGGAACCTATACAGTTGTGAATACAGCACCACCACCATGTATTGGTATTACTCAAACGTTTAATGTATTGTTATTTGGAGCAACTCAAACCAATCCGGTTATTCCGTTTGCAGATCAAGTAGTAACTTGTCCAAATAATGGGGAACAATTACCTTATATTTTCTTATGCGGAACCAATGATAGCCAACTCATTCAAACCGGCATTAGTGATGCTACAAGTATTATTTGGGAAGTATTAAATGAAGCTAGTTGTCCTGCTGTTGGAATTGCGAATTGTGCCAACAATAATCCTTCTTGTCAATGGAATCAAGTAGGAACAGGTGCCAATTTTAATGTAACAACCGCCGGACAATATCGCTTAACTATCAACTATCAAGATGGCTGTTTTACCCGTTTTTACTTTAATGTTTACACGAATTTATTGGATATTCAATATGTATCAACAAACATTCTTTGTAACACGCCGGGAAGTATCACGATAACGAATCTTCCTTCTGATTATCAATTTCAGTTGGTTGATCAAATTACGGGTAGCGTTTTAGTTCCTTATCAAAACAATCCGGTTTTTTCAATTTCAACTGCGGGAGTTTACACAGTTCTAGTGACACAAATTGGTGTAACAGATGGTTGCGTATTTGAATTACCAAATATTGGAATTCAACAAAACAATTTTCAAGTCAACTTAATTCCTCAAAATACGAATTGTAACGGGTTTGGAAGTATTCGTGTTCAGGCAAACGGAGCTCAACCGCAATATCAATTTAGTATTACAAGTCCTATTAGTGCTACAAGCGGATGGGTTGTTGATAATGATTATACCTTTAGTGGTTTAAATCCGGGAACTTACACTGTCTCAGTTGTTACAGAAGATGGTTGTTTATTTTCCGGAACAGTAACTATTTTAGATCAAAACAATTTAGCAGTTGTTGCAACAGTTATGCAAAATATTGGTTGTAATTCCGGAATCATAACTGTTGTTGCTAACGGTGGAAATCCTCCATATTCTTATGCAATTGGTTCTATAAATGGTGTTGCTCAAAATCCAACAGCTGCTGATTTTCAAGCAGGTAATGATTTTTCGATTTCAACACCCGGAACGTATACTTTTATAGTTGTGGATGGAAATAATTGTAGTTCAACTTCCAATCCGGTAACCATTTCTGTTTCTCCAGATGTGACTTTTACAACAACAATTCAAAATATTCTTTGCCAAGGTGCATCTAATGGATCTATCAGTTATACGATAACTAATTCAAACGGTTATCAAATCACTTATCAATTAATTGATGCCAATGGAAATGTAATTAGTACAAACAATTCAGGTATTTTCAACAACTTACCGGCAGGAAACTACAGCGTTGTTTTGATACAAACACAAGGAAGTACCGTTTGTGATTTTTCGACTTCATTCACGATTACTGAACCCACACAAATAACCGGAATAACACAAATAACACAAAATTATACTTGTATCACTAATGCCGGAACCATTAACATCGTTCCGGGTAGTATATCCGGAGGAACTGCCCCCTACCAATTTAGTATTGATGGAGTAACATTTGTTTCTTCCTCTGAATTTTCAGGATTAGCTTCAGGAAATTATTCTATCTATATTCAAGATGCAAATGGTTGTGTTTTCCAAACCAATAGTGTTGCTCTTGTAGCACCCAATCAAATAACGGATGCAACTTTTAGTGCAACTGCCTTAACTTGTCCGGCACAAAATACAACTGTAACTGTAACACCAGTTGGTGGAACTGCTCCGTTTACCTATCAAATAATTGCACCAACAGGACAAACGGTGAACAACGGAAACAATCCTGTTTTTGCGGGACTAACTGCCGGAGCATATACGTTTGAAGTAACCGATAGCAATGGTTGTTCGTATCAAGAAACCTATACTATTAATCCATTACCTACAATTGATGTAATTGGTCAAACAATCAGCAACGTAGTATTTTTTGGAGCCTCAAATGGTGCTATTTCTTTTGCAGTAACGCATGCTAATCCATACAATTATCAAGTTGTAAATAGTGGAAATGTGGTGGTAGCTTCAGGAAATAATGCGACTTTAAATACCATTTCTTTAACCGGATTAGCCGCATCAACCTATACCATAACTGTGACTGACACTGTTACAAATTGTACTGATACGGCTTCTGCAATTGTTCAAGCTCCAAGTAGTGCGTTATCCTTTACATTTGTAGCCAATCCAATCAGTTGTAATGCAAATGGAAGTGTAATCATTACAGCAGCCGGCGGATGGGGAAGTTATCAATATCAACTTACGCTTCCCAATGGAGGAGTAGTTGGTCCGCAATCAAATGCTACATTTACAAATTTAACACAGACCGGAACGTATTCTATTTCGGTTAACGATATCAATGGTTGTGTTGTGAGCAACACGTTCAACCTAACTACACCCACGAATCCTGTTGCTGTAATTGCATCGTCATCCGATTTATGTTTTGACGCTAATGGGGCTACATTAGTAATTGCAGTAACGGGTGGTGTAGTTCCTTATACTTATAGTATCAACGGAAATCCATCACAAAATTCAAATACGTTTGATAATTTAACTCCCGGAAGTTATACTGTGCTTGTAACAGATGCTAATGGATGTTCCACAACTGTTTCACAAACTATTCAACCCACCTTAACAGGAGATGTTGCATTAACGAAAGGATTAGATTGTACAGCATCACCAAATGCTATAATCTCAGCTAACATTTCTGGTGGATTAGCCCCATTTACGTATCAAGTTTCTTTTAATGGCGGAGCTTTGGGAACAGCTGTAAATGTAGTTGGAACTAACTTTACATACTCAACTGCCAATGCCGGAAATTATCAATTTTTGATAACTGATGCACAAGGTTGTACATTTAACAGTCAAACAATCACGGTTAATCCGTTAACTTTACCTGAAATCATTTCAGTTGTTGAGGTAAGTGGAATTTTATGTCATGGAGGGAATGACGGTGAAATTCAAATCAACACGAATAATACTGTTGGAACAGCTCCATTTGTGTTAGAAATCATCAACACTTCAACAGGAGTGAATTATGGAACACAAACCTCTGGCTTAACAGCCGGAATATATCAAATAACGTTAACAGATGCCAATTCGTGTACAGATATAGCTTTTATAACGTTAACAGAACCCAATCCGATTACATTTACTATATCAACAATAGATATAACCTGTAATAATCCGGGTGGTACTTCTTATGGTCAAATAATCGTGCAAGGTGTAGCCGGTGGAACAGCTCCATATACATATGTTTTAAATAATAATTTTGGTTTTATTGCATCTTATACTAGTGTTGCAAATGAAAATCATTCCTTCCCAATTTTAAATTTTGGTATATATAATGTGGAAGTAATTGATGCAAACGGTTGTTTATTGATGATTGATAACATTATCATAGCGTCGCCACCAAGCGATTTGATTATTGATGTTTCAGCTTCAACGGCTGATTGTGTGAATGGCGGAACTGCCTTGATTACGGTAACTTCTGCTGTAAGTAGCGGTTCATATGAATTTGCTATTTTGGAAACCAATACGCTACCTTATTCTTCCAGTTATCAACCGGCAGATGCGGGAACTCCTGAAACGTCGACATTTACAGGATTAGTTCCGGGTGTTACGTACACTTTTGTGGTACATGATTTAGTAACAGATTGTTATTATTTTAAAACAGCTGATACACCAATCAATACGCCTTCTAATCTAACAGCTGTTTTAGATGTAGTTGGAAACGTTAGTTGTACCGGAAACAATGATGGCTTTGTAAATTTTACATTTAATAATTATGATGCGTCCACAACAAGTGTTATGTATGAAGTATTTAATTCACAATCCAATACTTCAACCGGAATATCAGGAACTTCTGTTACAACAGGAGGCCCAATTTCAGTAACTAATCTAGGTCCGTTAGCTCCAGGAATTTATTATATCCTATTCACCGAAAATGGTGGAACTTTAACAGGTTGCAGCAGTGCATCTTCAACATTTACCATATCTCAATCTACTAATTTGCTTCAAGTGACTGCCAATGTTACCCGTAACGACAACTGTAATCCAAACAGGGGACGCATTACAGCCACGGGTCAATTTGGAACTGCTCCTTATCAATTCCAATTAGTACCGGCAGGAAATCCGGCCCCTACGGTGGGAACTTGGGTTGGTAGTGCTACCAATGTTTTCAACGTAGAAGGTGGAAATTATGTGGTCTATATAAGAGATGCGAATAATTGTATTCAAGCTGCACCTGTTTTTGTTCCTACCGATCCTGCACCACAAATTGCCGCATCGGTAACCAATTTATGTACTGCTTCACAAGGAAATTTCACTATTGAAGTTACCTTGACAACTGCGGGAATAGCTCCTTACACATTCAGTTTAAATGGAGGAACTTTCCAAACACAAACGGTTCCAACATTTACTTATACCAATTTAAATTCAGGAAACTATTCTATTCGTGTGAGAGATTTTAATGGCTGTACACAAACTGTAAATCTTACTATTCCTGCTCCATTGAATTTAACTCCATCCATTACAGCCCAAACATCTTGTGCTAATAATGATGGAATTATAACGGTAACTCCATTCGGCGGAAGCGGAACTTTTACTTACGAATTACAAAACAATGTTGGTAGCGTAATTGTAGCTGCTCAAGCTTCACCGATATTCAACGGATTGGCTTCCGGAAATTATGTGGTGGTAATAAATGACACAATCACAGGATGTTCTGCTCAAGCTCCAATAGAATTAGAGCCTGCAACGCCTGTAACTTTCACCACAACCCAGAATAATGTAAGTTGTTTTGGAGGAAATGACGGAAATATTACGGTATCATTACCGGCAACTAATAATAATCCTGCTTATACTTATGTTTTAACCGATGGCGTAAATGCTCCTATTTCTCAAAACAATGGCGTTTTCACAGGATTATCGGCCGGTTCATATACAATTACGGTTACTTCAGCTAGAAATTGTTCATTACAACAAGTTGTTGTTATCACTGAACCTGCTTTATTAACAGTTATAGCAACCGCTACCGATTTTGCTTGTAATGCTTCCAATGTGGTTCAAACTTCAACCATAACTGCAACAGCTACTTTTGGAACAGCTCCTTATGTTTACAGCATTAACGGAACAAATTTCTTTGCATCCAACACCTTTACAATTGCAGATAATGGAAGTGTCCAAAACATAACTGTGACTGTTCGCGATGCTAATAATTGTTTGGCAACAACTGTTGTAAATATTAATCCGCTACCAACTATTACAGCGGTTACTGCCACAACAATAACTAATTTAACCTGTACCAACAATGGAACTGTTCAAATTAATGTAACCGGAGGTTCGGGTGATTTTACCTTTGCATTATTACCTTTAGGAAGTCAACCAACAATAACTCCGGGAAGTGGAGTTTTTAGTGCCAACTTTACATTAACCACTCCAGGTTCATACACTTTCCAAGTTACCGATAATGTAACAGGGTGTTATTTTATTAGTGCTCCTTATGTTATTGCACCTTTCAACACTATACAAGCTAATATTCTTAATTCTTCTGCGGTAACTTGTTTTGGTGATTCAAATGGTACAATAACTGTGAACGTATCCGGTTATTCCGGCACAATTTCGTATGTGGTAAATGATATACAAGGAAACACTGTTGCATCCGGTAACGGAACCACTTCAGTTAATCCATTTGTGATTTCAGGATTATCAGGCGGAAATTATCAAGTAATTGTAACAGCCACTCAATCACCGTTTTGTTCTGCAACCTCAAACTTTATGGTGGTTGCTTCACCAAGTCAGCCATTAATATTAACGGCAAATGAAACGGCAAATGTGACCTGTACAAATAACTTAGGTGAAATATTTGCCAGTGCTTCCGGAGGATGGGGAACATATCAATTTGAATTAGTCAACAATACGACTGCTACAACTCTTCAACCATTCGGAACTAACTCCTTGTTTACGGGATTAGCGGCCGGAAATTATACTGTTTCTGTACAAGATGCCGGAGGATGTTTGGTAAGTTCAACTGTAATCTTGGTTCAACCAAATTTCATTTCGGCAAATCTTACTGCAACTAACACTAATTTACTTTGTAATGGTGATACAAATGCTTCGGTAACCGCAACAAATGTAACGGGTGGTCAAGGTGTTTATCAATACATTTTAAATATTTATAATGCCTCAGGAACTTCTATTGTGACTAGTTCAGGTGGTCAAACGAGTCCAACGTTTAATGGATTAGGTGCCGGAATTTACAGCATCACCATCACAGACGGATGGAATTGTGATTTTACAACCAATTTAGTGACCATCACAGAACCTTCATCAGTTGTAGCCACATTAAGCTTAACAAGTTCTCTTACGTGTACAAATAATGCGGTTATCAATGTTTCTGCTTCAGGTGGAACTGCTCCTTATCAATATAGTACTGATGGAATTACATTTACCAATACAACGGTTTACAATGTTGGTCCCGGAACGTATCAATTCTTTGTAAGAGACGCTAATAATTGTGCGGTAGTTCAATCCAATCAAATTACTATTAATCCAATTCCGGCTCTTAATTTAAATTTGAATTTAAGCAGTGCCAACATTAATTGTTTCGGTGAAAGTACTGCAACCATTATTGCAAATGCAACCGGAGGTTTAGGAAATTACAATTATACCTTGTTAGATGCTTCAAACAATGTTATTGACGGTCCTCAGACCAGTGGAATTTTTACCAACTTACCTTCCGGAAACTATGTAGTTTCAGTGGTAAGTGTAGATTGTACCGCTGTTTCAGGAGTTATTCAAATTACAGATCCGCAAGAATTGATGATTTCCAACTTAACGGTTAACAATGTTTTATGTTATGGTGGTGCAAACGGAAGTGTTTCCATCCAAACCACAGGTGGAACAGGAACAGTTCAATATGCTATTTCACCTAATTTAAATCAATTTTTCAACACCGGTACCTTCAATAATTTGGTTCCTGGGAATTATGATATTATCGTTCAAGATCAAAACGGTTGTTTTATACTGTTACCAATTCAAATCACAGAACCTGCTCCGTTAGTAGCTGACGTTGATTTAACATCGGTAGTTCAAAATTTATGTTTAGGCGATAATGATGGTTCTTTCACTGTTACCATATCCGGTGGAACTGCTCCCTATTCAACCAGTTTGAACAACCAAGATCCAAGTGCTTTTATAGAAAGTCAACTTACTTTCGCAGGATTAGCAGGAGGAACCGATTACTTCATTTTTGTAAAAGATGCAAATGGTTGTGAAACCATCGCTTACATCTTCTTAGATGCACCGGTAGAAGTAGTTCCGGCTATTGAGTCAGTTGTATATAACTGTACGGGTAATGTTCCGGGTAATGTTGTGACGGTATCAGTGAATGCAAGTGCAGTTGGAAATGTTCAATATGCCTTAGATGGTGGAACGTATCAATCTTCAAATGTATTTGTAAATGTACCTGCCGGAAATCATATTATATCAGTTCAACATACGAATGGTTGTATTAAAACTATTGAGTTGAATATTGATGATAATCAACCCTTAAATGCTACATTATCCAATGTTCAAAATGTTTTATGTAATGGAGGTTCAACAGGAAGTGTTACAGTTTCTGTCATTGGAGGAACCGGTACGATAGAATATGCTATTTCACCAAACTTAACCACATTTACTACAAACAATGTGTTTACAAATTTAGCTGCCGGAACGTATGACATTATCGTTCGAGATGGAATTGGATGTAGTGTTCCACTTCAATTAATCATTACAGAACCTACTGTTGTGAGTCCAAGTGTTTCTGCATTGGTACAAGAATTATGTACAGGCGATGGTAACGCAAGCATTACAATTGCTGTAAACGGCGGAGTTGCTCCTTATTCAACAAGTTTGAACAACCAAAATAATTTTGTACCAAATCAATTTACGTATGCTAACTTAACCGGTGGACAAACTTATACCATCTTCATTCGAGATGCCAATGGTTGTATTTCCTCTATTCCGGTAACCTTAGAAGCACCTGTTACGATTTCTCCAGCTGTTGATGTGGCGTATGTTTGTACCGGAAATGTAGTTGGTAATACCGTAACGGTTACTGTAAATGCAGCGGTAGTGAATAATGTAACGTATTCACTTGATGGCGGAGCTTTCCAAACATCAGCAACTTTCATAAATGTTTCTGTTGGCAATCATACCATCACAGTAAGACATACTAATGGTTGTGAACAACAAGTTCAGTTTACTATCAATCCATTTACTCCTCTTCAAGCCTCATTTACAACCACAAATGTTACTTGTAACGGATTATCAAATGGAAGTATTCAAGTTTCAGCAGTTGGTGGTAATGGAACATTAGAGTATGCTATTTCGCCTAACTTGACAAGTTTCTCAACCAATACCAATTTTATGAATCTGGCAGCCGGAAATTATCAAGTAATTGTTCGAGATGCCATCGGTTGTACATTACCATTGTCAATTACTATCAATCAACCTGATGTATTAAATGCTTCATTGGTAACCATGTTCCCTGATTTATGTTTGGGAGACAATGCCGGAGCAATTGAAGTTGGAATCACAGGTGGAACCGCTCCTTATTCAACGAGTTTAAACAATCCAAATAATTATGTTGTTAACCAAGTATTGTTTGAAAACTTGGCGGGTGGACAATCGTATACCATTTTTGTAAGAGATGCGAATGGATGTGAAACTTCATTGGAAGTTGCAGTAACAGGAGGTATTGACTTGAATCCAGGCATTACGATTGATTATGATTGTTTTGGAAGTGCCACTATCAATACTGTCCGAATTAAAGTGGCTCAACAAATTGCTTCACAAACTAGCTATTCATTAGACGGTGGTCCTTTTCAATCCGGAAATGTGTTTACCAATTTAACCGATGGAAATCATACGGTTACCGTTTTACACGAGTTAGGGTGTTCTGAAACAATATCCTATTCAATTGAAAATTACAATCCGATTTCGTTAACATTGACTGAAACGGCTATGAATCAAATTACAGCATTTGCTAATGGTGGAAATGGTAATTATACCTATTATCTTAACGGAATAGATTATGGTAGCGTTTCTGTTTTCCAAATTTATGCGAGTGGTGTTTACACAGTTATGGTCGAAGATGCAAACGGATGTACAGCAGAAGCACAAATAACTATGGAATTTATTGATATTGAGATTCCAAATTTCTTTACACCAAACGATGATGGAGAAAATGATACTTGGGTACCTAAAAATTTAGATGGTTTCCCAAATGCAAAAATTGAAGTATTCGATCGTTACGGAAGAATTATAACCCAATTCGGTGATAAAGGCGAATGGGATGGACGATACAATGGTGCTCTGTTACCTACCGGAGACTATTGGTACACCATCACACTTTATGAAGGAAAACAATACGTTGGTAACGTAACCTTGTACCGATAAAAAATAAAAAAACAACTCACTCCAAATCGCCACAAATTTGGAGTGGGTTTAACCCCAAAAACCTACAACCATGAAAAAATTAGCCCCACTTTTCATTTTACTTGCTTTTGTTCAACTAAAAGCACAAGAACTAAACCTACCTGCTTTTACGCAATATTTGGCTGATAATCCTTTTGTGATTTCTCCTGTATATGCCGGTATTGGCGACCATGTTAAAATTCGTGCCAATGGTTTAACCCAATGGGTCGGCATTAAAGATGCACCCCGAAATATGTCGTTAGCTGCGGATATGCGAATTGCCGATAAATCCGGTATTGGTGTTTATTTATATAGCGACAGAAACGGAAATACAAGACAATCGGGAGCAAAAATTAGTTTTGCCCATCATTTGGTTATTGATAAATATGCCGATCAATTTTTATCTTTTGGTATTTCTTATAATTTGAATCAATTTCGAATAGATATTGAAAATTTTAATGGTCAGGATATGGGAGTAATTGACGATAGAAGATTAACCAATCATAATGCAGAAGTTGGTATTCTTTACCGTAACAATGGATTTTACGGAAGTTTTACTGTAGCCAACTTATTAGATAAAAACCTAGATGTTTTTAATGATATTGAACCGTTAGAATTAAGAAACTATCAGTTTTTTACCGGTTATAAATGGAGAAGTAGTTCCAATAGTGATGTTGAAATTGAACCTTCTGCTTTTTTTCAATATTTTGAAAGTGATAAAAGATCAACCACCGATTTGAATTTGAAACTTCGTTTTTATAACTTTGAAGATTATTATTGGGCAGGACTATCGTATCGTTTTTTGAATGATCAGATGCTAGAACCATTGAATATTGGACCAATGTTGGGTTTAAAAAGAAGTAATTTTTACTTCGCTTATTCTTATCAAGTAACACTGAATAAATTGATTGATTACAATTCCGGAACACACATGGTTACAATTGGATTAGATGTTTTTCAAGGCATCAGCAATTGTCCGTGTACTTATTAAAAACAATAAATGGGAACTATTAAATTACAAAACATCCGAACCTTTTCGTTTCATGGCTGTTTAATGGAAGAAAGTAAAATTGGGTCTGATTATTCGGTTGATTTAGAAATCAAAACCGATATGCGAAAATCAGCCGAATCAGATGATTTGCATGATACAGTAGATTATGTTCATTTGAATAAAATTGTGGTGGAAGAAATGGCCATTCGATCCAAGTTATTGGAACACGTTGCTCATCGGATTATCAAACGCATTTTTGATGAAATACCGGCTGTTTCAAGAGTAATTGTATCGGTTTCTAAATTGAATCCACCTATTGGTGGCGATGTAGAAGCGGTTACGGTGGTGATGGAGGAGTATAGGAGTTGATTTTGTTTCAGGTTTCAGGTTTTCAACACAATATTGTCATTCCGAAGAATGAGGAATCTCAAAAATTTAAGATTAAGTTTACTTTTAAAAAAAGTTTTTTGAAGTTTAGTTTTTTAACTTTAAACTTTTTAATTACATTTGCCATCCGATTATTAGGCGTCGTGGCCGAGTGGCTAGGCATCGGTCTGCAAAACCGCGTACCCCGGTTCGATTCCGGGCGA
>LFEF01011518.1_pt1 | contig 21560 bp, 22 predicted proteins | sample 619371 | NCBI WGS metagenome assembly LFEF01 (sample SAMN03014291, study PRJNA259931) | freshwater metagenome | biome: lake; feature: waterbloom | place: China: Taihu Lake | collected 2006-08 | depth 0 m m
ATATTAATAATACTAATGAAGTATACTTGGTAACAACTACTTTAATAAGTATTGATTTAGCATATAAAAACCACCACCGTAATCTATATTAAAATAAAAAATCCCGATTCCTCGGGATTTCTATTATCGAATATCGTCATTCAAAATTAAATCTAAATAGAGATTTATTTTGTCTTTTAACTCTTTTCTATGGGTAATAAAATCCAAAAACCCATGTTCTAACAAGAACTCAGAAGTTTGAAATCCTTCGGGTAGGTCTTTTCCGGTCGTATCTTTTACTACGCGTGGACCTGCAAATCCAATTAAAGCTCCCGGCTCACCAATATTAATGTCACCCAACATGGCATAAGAAGCAGTGGTTCCACCCGTAGTGGGGTCGGTGCACAGAGAAATATAAGGAATTTTAGCTTCAGCTAACTGTGCTAATTTGGCTGAAGTTTTGGCTAATTGCATCAAGGAATAAGCAGCTTCCATCATTCTGGCACCTCCTGATTTTGATATCATTAAAAAAGGAACCTTGTTCTTGATGGAGTAATCTATTCCTCTGGCAATTTTTTCTCCCACAACAGCTCCCATTGAACCACCAATAAAAGCAAAATCCATACAACAAACCACTAAATCTTTACCTTTCGATTTTCCGACAGCTGTGCGAACCGCATCTTTTAATCCGGTTTTGTCATAGGCTTCTTTCAACCGATCAGAATATTTTTTGGTATCTTCAAAATGCAAAGGATCTTTAGACGTCATTTTGGCATCCAATTCTTTGAATTCATTGTTATCAAATAAGATTTCAAAGTATTCTTTACTACCAATTCTAACATGAAAATCGTCATCAGGACTTACCCATAAATTTCTAGCCAATTCATCTTGGTCAATAATCTTTCCGGTGGGCGATTTATACCAAAGTCCTTTCGGAACATCTTTTTTATCTTCTGTCGGAGTTTGAATTCCTTTTTCTGTTCGTTTAAACCAAGCCATTTTTATTAGTTTAAGGTTATAGTGTTTCAGGTTTCAAATTTCAGGTTATAAACTTTAAACCTGAAACTTGAAACAAATTTTTATAAAGTATTTACGTTATTAAGATCTGCAAAAGCTTGTTCTAAACGTTTATTGAACGTCACTTCACCTTCGCGAATCCATTTTCTTGGATCGTAGTGTTTTTTATTTGGTGAATCCGGTCCGTCCGGGCTACCAATTTGTGTGCGTAAATAATCAATTTTACCGGTCATATAATCACGAATTCCTTCCGTAAAGGCAAACTGTAAATCGGTATCAATATTCATTTTTACTACTCCGTACGATATAGCTTCTCTGATTTCTTCTAATGTAGAACCGGAACCACCATGAAACACAAAATCAATCGGATTGTGTCCGGTATTGAATTTGTTTTGTACATAGTCCTGAGAGTTTTTCAAAATAATAGGAGTCAATTTTACATTTCCAGGTTTATAAACGCCATGAACATTACCAAAAGCAGCAGCAATCGTGAATTTCGGGCTCACTTTCATTAATTCTTCGTAAGCATAACTTACTTCTCCCGGTTGTGTATATAATTTAGAACTATCCACATCAGAATTATCCACACCGTCTTCTTCACCTCCGGTTACACCCAACTCGATCTCTAAAGTCATTCCCATTTTACTCATTCTAGCCAAGTATTCTTTACAGATATGAATGTTTTCTTCCAAGGGTTCTTCTGATAAATCAATCATGTGAGATGAAAATAATGGTTTTCCGGTTTCTGCAAAATGCTTTTCAGAAGCATCTAACAATCCGTCAATCCATGGAAGTAAATTTTTTGCACAATGGTCTGTATGTAAAATAACGGTAGCACCATACGCTTCTGCCAAAGTATGGATGTGTTTTGCCCCGGCAACAGCACCTAAAATAGCAGCTCGTTGTCCTTCATTTGAAAGTCCTTTTCCGGCATTGTAAGAAGCTCCACCATTGGAAAATTGTATAATTACAGGAGCTTTTAATTTTGCAGCGGTTTCCATTACACCGTTAATTGTACTGGAGCCAATTACGTTTACTGCAGGTAAAGCGAATCCTTTTTCTTTTGCGTAAAAATTTCTTGTACTTGATCTCCGGTTGCAACGCCCGGTTGTATGTTGTGTGCCATTTTGCTTTTTTATTAGTTAAGAGAACAAAAATAGGAATTAATAAAATGAACTAAAAATAATTGACCACAAAATCGCTTTCTATTGGTTTAGTTTTTATGAAAAATTACGATAACGATTTAGAATGGATAATTGATACCAATATTAAATACAGAGTTACTGAAGTTGTAATCTCTGAACCATCTTTGTTCAGCATTAACAGCAGGATTGAAGGTCTTAAAACCAACATCAAACCGAGCTACTACAAACCCAAAATCATATCGAATACCAAATCCTGAACCAACCGCAATATCTTTTAAGGAAGATAAATCTTTGAATTTTGCATCCTCATTTTTTATATTGTCCAAGAAATTCCAAATGTTGCCGGCATCAACAAATAATGCTCCCTTTATTTTTTGGGTAACATTAAATCGGTATTCAGCATTTAAAGTTAATTTTAAGTTGGCATCATTAAAATCATTCTGAGAACCACTTCTACCAGGGCCTAGACTATAGGGTCGCCAAGCTCTGTTATCATTTATTCCACCAGCAAAGTAACTTCGTGAAAAAGGAATATTGTTCGAATTTCCATATGGAATAGCAACCCCCAAGAAAATTCTTGTTGCGATTACATTTTGTCTTTTTAACTCAAAGTGTTTGATGTATTCAAATTCTGTTTTTAAATATTGAGAAAATTCAATATCAAAAATTGTTCGGTTGTCATTTTCATTTAAGGGCTGATTTGATGCTCTTGCAATCAACGACAAGATATTACCGGCAGATTCTATTTTCGCCTTGAAAACATAGAAGCTGTAATCCAGTATATTGGTTTTGGTTGTTGTAGTAAAACTGTAGCTGGAAGCTAAAATAAAATTGTTTTCTGTAAGTCTATTTCTTCGTTCTTCAATACTTCTAATGTCTCTTAAATCTACAGGATTTGGGAAAACATTAGGATTATCACCTAAAACGTCCTCTAAAAAACCATCGGTTCCGGAATTGACAATTAAATTTCCATTTTGATTGAAATAGTCAGGATTGACAGTGTAATTTTGAGCAATAGCATTTAAAGCACCGTAGGAAGAACGGTAAACATTAAAATAGTTGCCAATGTTTATATTTTTAACATACTGAATGTTGAATAGGTCAAATTTAGCAGTGTTATTTCGTTTGGGTATCCAATTGTAAGTAAATGCACCCGTTAAATTTTCTTTGTCTAATCCAATATTTTCTTGTTTTGCAAAACCAATACTTAACTGAGTAGAAGGGAACATGGTTTTAGGAATAAATTTATCTGTTTTAGAAAAGAACAAAAAACGAGGTAAATTTAATTTTAAGTCGCCTCCGTATTCTGAAATATTAAAAAAACGATTATCAGGATTTGCAATGTCTCTGGAAGAACCAATATTTCCTCTACCTGAAATTTCTAGGGTTTCTGCTCTATTAAATAAATTTCGTACAGAAAATGTCAATTGCCCGGCGATACCAAAATCTTGAATATTCGAATGCGTAACATCGAATGAAGCTCCAAAACTGTACTTTGGTCTGGGGTTTAAATAGATAGATGCAATTAATGAATTTCCAGTAGAATCTTTTTCATTGGTTTTATATTGAATAGAAGGATAAGTAAATACTTTAAAATTATTGAGGGCTCTACTGGTTAAATTGTTTTTGTAATCAGCATAAATACCGCCTTTAGTAATAAATACCGCATCTGTTATTGATTTGGGTTTGTATTTAAACTTTCCGAAACTAAATAAGTTATAATTTTTATAGGTTAAACTATCCGTAATGTTCGATTTATTTTTGGGTGTTGGATTAATAGTATATATGTTTATATCACTAATACGGTGAACCTGAAAAGGTTTTGTTCGAATAGTGTCTCCATTACGAAAGGTATAATCACTGATAACAATTTTTACATTTGCTTTATGACCTGTGTCGATAGTGTCAATATCATAGGTAATAAAATTTTGTTGAAAATTATAAACACCATTGTTTCTAAAGTAATTGGTTAAGCGACTTCTTTCTTCGTCTAAAACAGAAGAAATATACCTTTCACCCTTTTTTATCAATGAATTTGATAAAGTGGTTTGATAAAGCGAGTCGATTACTGTTGATGAAATAGAAGTAGTGATACTGTCAATTAAATAAGGTTTTCCTAATTCTACAATATAACTTGATTTTACTTTTTTTTGTCCTACACTATCAGTGGTTGTAAAAGCTTTTACATTAAAATATCCTTCATTAAAGTAATGTGATTTTAAACGCGAAATGGATTTTTTGGTTTTTATATCATCTAAAATAACCGGTTCATCTCCCGTATTCTTAAAAAACTCATGAATTCCTTTGTGCCAAAAAGATTCACCAAGACGGTAAACTTGCTTTTCAGAAAGTAATTTGGACATTCTTCTCAATTTAAGCGTATCATAAATATATTTTGCAGCAAAAACAGAATCCGGGTTAGGTCTTCCTAAGTTATAAATATGTAAACTAAAAGGAATCGTTGCAACTTTTGCATTAGGTTTTTGAAGCAGTAAGCCTGTGATGTTTTCATCTTTTATGATTTTTCCGTCAACAGTTAATTCAGTCTTGTAAAGAAGTTTTTTACCATTTGGAACTCTTTTCGCAGAATCACAAGCGTAAAAAACAATGATGATTAGAATTATAAATGATATTTTTGTGAAAATTCTTTTCAAGCTTTTCAAAATTTAACCAAAAGTACATTTTTTTATGCTTAGTAAAAATCAAATCAAACGAATTACAGCTTTAAAACAAAAAAAAACAAGAAATGAACTGAAAATGTTTATTGCGGAAGGTAAAAAAGTAATTCAAGAATTGGTTAATGCTCGTTTTAAAATAGTTGAAATTTATGTCACAAATTCCTCTATTTCTTTTTCAAAAGGAATTTTGCCAACCTTGATTTCAGAGGCAGAGTTAAAAAAAATTTCTTGTTTAACTACGCCAAATGATTGTTTGGCAATATTCGAATTTCCCGGAGCGGTTAAACCGAAAGAAAATGGATTAATTTTAGTTTTAGATGCTATTAGAGACCCAGGAAATTTGGGTACAATAATTCGATTGGCAGATTGGTTTGGCGTTGAACAGATCATTTGCTCTGAGGATACAGCAGAAGTTTTTAATCCTAAAGTTATTCAGGCTTCAATGGGTTCAATAAGTAGAGTAAACATTATTTATGCAAATATATCAGAATACTTAATATCGATTCAACTTCCAATTTATGGAGCATTTATTGATGGTGAGAATGTATATCATCATCAATTACCTGAAAATGCCGTTTTGGTAATTGGAAATGAAGCAAACGGAATTAGTGAACTGATTGAAGAATTCGTACAAAAACGAATAAGCATTCCCCGTTTCGGAAAGTTACAACTCACAGAAAGCTTGAATGCAGCCACAGCCACAGCCATATTGTTAAGTGAATTTAAGCGAGGTATTAATGAAAAGTAAAATTGATAAAAAATCCTCTGGTTTTCATTGTACCAACAGATGAGGTCCAAGGACTATTAGGATCATTATCCCGAATTAATTCATCATTAAAGCTGAATACACCCCTAATAGAAGGAGAAAATTTGAAATACTCCAAATAAATATCTATACCAAAACCAACTTCATAAAAATTAGTCCATGGAATCATTCTAAAACGATTATTTTCATTGTCGTCTTGGGCTTTTGCATTACTGGATAGATTCAATGCAGTTGAAACACCACCTACTAAATAAGGTTTGATATTTCCTGTTCTTAGGGCAGAAAACTTTAATAAAAGTGGGAAGAAAATATAAGTTGATTTTACTTCTCTCAACGCATCAAATTGATCTTCAAACCCCGGAAACGTTAGGTTTCGTTGAGTATAATATAATCCCGGTTCAAAGCGTAGGTTAAGATGGTTGGAAATGCGTAAGTCACCAACCAATCCAACATTAAATCCAATGGTACTTTCTGAGACAATTTCATCAGATAATCTGTTTTGGTCAATTTTGAAATCCAAAGAATTAAAACCTAAATAATAACCCCAATGTACAGTTTGTTTATCAAAATTTTCAAGGTGAATAATAGGGTCTTTACCAAAAATGCTACCAAATTGGGCATAACTTTGAAACGCTATTATGGAAAATAATATACTATATATGGCTTTCATTTTATTGTTTTGAAGCAGAATAAATTGTGGCTACACCAAATGTTTGTGGCAGAGCTTTTACCTCTATAAACCCAATTTTTCTCAAAATATTGTTTAACTCCTCGCCAAAAGGAAAAACTGAAGCCGATTCAGATAAATAAGCATAAGCTGAATTGTCTTTCGAAAAAAGACGGCCAATAAGAGGAAGGATATTTTTTGTGTAAAAATGATATCCTTGTTTAAAAGGAAATTTTTGTGGTACAGAGGTTTCTAAAATAACAAATACACCATTTGGTTTTAATACTCTTGCAATTTCAGAAAGCCCTTTTTCTAGGTTTTCAAAATTTCGAATCCCAAAAGCAACCGTTATCGCATCAATTGAATTGTTTTCAAATGGTAGATTTTCAGAATCCCCCAAAATCATCTCAACTCGGTTATCTAATTTTTTTTGAACAATTTTCTTTTTCCCTATTTCTAACATTCCGGCAGAAATGTCTAAACCAATAATTTTTTCTGCTTTTGTTTTGGAAAGTAAAATGGCTAAATCTCCGGTTCCCGTAGCAATATCAAGAATTGTAGTTGGATTTTTTGCTTGCACTATTGACAACACTTTTTTTCTCCATTTGATATCTGTACCAAATGAAATCACCCGATTTAATCCGTCATAATTCCCCGAAATAGTATCAAACATCTGGGCAACTTGTTCTTTTTTACCAAGAGAAGAATCTTTGTAGGGAGTTACCATTTTTGCCATAATTATATTTTGAGCAAATATACGGGTTATAAGTTTAGGATTAAAATTTTAATAAGCAAAAAATGTTCAATATTTTTATAAAAAGAATAAACAAAATATCACTAAATTTAGTGATATAAAAAAAATCCCTATTTTTAGGGATTGCATATATGTCTCTAATTGCGGAATTTTACAACATGAATCAATTATTTGTTTACATGTTATCAAGAGTTCTTAAAGCTGAAATGAAATGGATACTATTGGCACTAGTAATCACATTTTTTCTTGTTAGCAGTATCGACAGTTCCGTTCTTTTGAGCGGTTCTGCAGTTGGGGTGCCAAACACGTTCTTAGGGTTAAATTTGTTTTTGGAAATTTTAGTTTTTTTCGCCTTTAGTACCTTTGTGGTATTTGGTATTAAAGGTTTCTTTGAGATGTATTCTCAAAGGTTTGCCAATGTCGTAATCTTCATTTCTGGAGTTTTTTTGGCAGTGGTAATTTTTATATTATCTTATCAGATACTGATACTTGAATAGGCCAATTCCAACATGAAACAATGATTCTAAACATCCCGAAAGGGATGTTTTTTTATTTTCGGATATAGGTTAAATAACTAAAATCTACTGCATGTTTTTCATCTTTAGAATGGTATTCTTCCTCAATTAGTTGCCATTCCTCATCATTTATCTCTGGAAAAAAAGTATCTGCTTCATAAGAAGCATGAACACGAGTAAGTTCTATAACATCGGCAATTTTAATGGCTTGTTTGTAAATTTCTCCCCCGCCTATAATAAATCCATTTTCTTCTTCTGGAATGTAGGTTAATGCATTTTCTAAACTATCTACAACTATACAATGTTCAGGATGAAAGTTTTTTTGTCGAGTAATAATGATGTGCGTTCTATTTGGAAGTAATTTTGGAAAACTTTCAAATGTTTTTCTTCCCATTATAATATGATGACCTGAAGTAAGTTCTTTAAATCGCTTAAAATCATCTGGCAAATGCCAAACCAAATCGTTGTTTTTTCCTAAGGCATTGTTTTCTGCCGCAGCAGCAATCATAATAATCATGCTTAATCTACTTTTTTTGAATTGATGTCATTCTCAACTTTTTGTTCCAGTTGTTTAATGCGTTGCTCTTGTTTTGCCATTAAGCGTTCAATTTGTTCTCTTTCCCATTCTTTATTCATGAACCGATCGGTAATATAGACTTTAATAAAATGAAGTATAAATAGAAAAAACCAAAGTGTTACTGCCCACAGATACCATCCTTCAAAAGGTTGAATATCAAAGAATTTTTCGATTAAAAAGAAAAATAAGCTACCCACTAAAAATAAGACAAAATGAAAGTATAATCTTTTCTTTTGCTTTATTCGTCTTCGAGCATATTCATATTTTTCATGTTGCTCCGTATTCATATCCATAAATTTTGCTGTTTTTTGGCATTGAAAGGTAAAGTTTTTTTGAAAAATAAAAAAATCAAATTGTGTAAAATGAATTACGAAACCGTTTTCCTGTTTTCATATGTGCAAATCAATAGGTTATAAATTATTGAATTCTGTTTTTTTAGATTGACTTTTTAATAAAATGATAAAAGTAACGCTAACTATTTGATTTTCATTATTCTGTTTGTTTCTTTGTAGCATAATTCTAAAAATTAGATAGTTATGGCAATTAAAAAACAATTTATAAAAACAAAACCGGTTTGTAAAGTAACTTTTTCAATCGAAGCGAAAGAAGCTACAACTGTTGCAGTAGTAGGTGACTTCAACAACTGGAATCCAAAAGAAGGAGAATTAAGCAAGTTAAAAAACGGAACATTCAAAGCTACATTTGAATTACCGGCTTCTAATTCCTATGAATTCCGTTATTTAGTTGACGGAGAATTTGTAAACGACGATCAAGCAGATGCTTACAAATGGAATGATTTTGCAGCTGCTGAAAATAGTGTTGTAGCGGTTTAAGAATAGCTTAAAAATTAAATTTAACCACCTTTTTTTAGGTGGTTTTTTTATGTCAACTTGAATGTTAAAGGAATTGTCATTGACATTCTTACGGGCTTACCTTTTTGATAACCGGGAATCATTTTTGGCAATAATGAAAATATTCTTTTAGCTTCATCCTCCAAAATAGGATGAGGACCTCTTATTTTACTTATGTTAACACTACCATCTTTTTCAATTATAAATGATATAAAAACCCTACCTTCAATTTTATCTTTAATTGCAGCTCTTGGGTAACTGAAATTTATTTTAATATGTTCTTGTATTTTTTCTTGGAAGCATTGTTTTCTTTCATTCATTTGAATATCCTCGCAACCAGGGAAAATGGGTACTTCTTCAATAATTTGAAAAGAAACATTTTCTTGATTCTCGCTCTCTTCTGTTTGAGCTGAAATCAAATTAAAACATAAAAGAAAAAACAAAATTTTAATATTCACTATATTTTTTATTTAAACAGCTACTACTCCTTTAATATGTGGATGCGGATCATATCCTTCTAATATAAAATCGTCAAACGTAAAATCGAAAATATTTTTGACTTCCGGGTTCAAAACCATTTTTGGTAATGGTCTTGGCTCGCGTGAAAGTTGTAATTCCAATTGTTCAATGTGATTATTATAAATATGAGCGTCACCGAAAGTGTGAATGAAATCACCGGGTTGTAAATTACAAACTTGTGCTATCATCATGGTTAACAAAGCATACGAGGCAATATTGAAAGGAACACCTAAAAAGATGTCTGCACTGCGTTGATACAGTTGACAACTCAGTTTTCCATCGGCTACATAAAATTGAAAGAAAGCATGACAGGGTGGAAGTGCTGCTTTTCCATTGGCAACATTTTCTGCAAATGATTTAGAAGTGTCAGGCAAAACAGAAGGATTCCAAGCGGAAACCAACATTCTTCTGCTATTTGGATTTTTCTTCAACGTTTCTATTAATTCGGTAATTTGATCAATTTCTTCACTGTTCCAATTCCTCCATTGGTGACCGTAAACCGGACCTAAATCACCATTTTCATCCGCCCATTCGTCCCAAATTTTTACACCGTTTTCTTTTAGATAATTGATGTTCGTATCGCCTTTTAAAAACCACAATAATTCATAAATAATCGATTTTAAATGTAACTTTTTAGTAGTCACCATTGGAAAGCCTTCGCTTAAATCAAAACGCATTTGATAACCGAAAACACTTATGGTTCCTGTTCCGGTTCGATCGCCTTTTTGCGTTCCGTTTTCTAAAACGTGTTTGACTAGGTCGTGATACTGCTTCATTTCTAAGCTCTTTTTTATAAAATTATCCAATTATCATTCCTGCAATAGTCGCCGACAACAAAGATGCAATACTTCCGCCAATCACCGCTTTTAAACCAAATTCTGAAAGTGTTTTACGTTGTCCGGGAGCTAATGATCCAATTCCGCCTATTTGAATTCCGATCGATGCAAAATTGGCAAATCCACATAACATATAGGTAGCCATAATAACCGACTTATCATACGTAAAATGAATGGCATTGGCTGCATTTTTCAATTCTGCTAATTGAATGTATCCAACAAATTCAGAAGCTGCCAATTTAATTCCAAGCAATTGACCCATTAGCATCACATCTTCTTTTGCAACACCAATTAACCACATTAACGGAGCAAAGACAATTCCTAAAATGGTTTCTAACGAAAATTTTGAATAAGGTGTATTTGAGGCAATAACTTCATTTAATCCAGACCAACCGCCAATCCATCCTAGAGTGTAATTTATCATCGCAATAAAAGCTATAAATACCAATAACATAGCTGCAACATTGGCGGCTAATTTTAATCCTTCGGTTGTTCCGGTGGCTATTGCATCTAGTATATTAGAACCTATTTTATCTTTAGAAACTTCTACATTAGTATCAATAGATTCTGTTTGAGGGAACAATATTTTTGAAACAACAATCGCCCCCGGAGCTGCCATTACTGAAGCAGCAAGTAAATGTTTAGCAAATTCTAATCGTAAAACAGGGTCATTTCCACCTAGAAAACCTATATAAGCAGCTAAAACTCCTCCGGCAACTGTGGCCATTCCACCAACCATAACCAAGAGAATTTCACTTTTATTCATTTTCTCCAAATAAGCTTTAATCATCAATGGAGCTTCAGTTTGTCCTAAAAAGATGTTTCCGGCTACTGATAAACTTTCAGCTCCTGAAATACCTAAAATTTTGGTTAAAAGCATTGCTAAACCTTTTACAACAACTTGAATAATGCCTAAATAAAATAGCAAAGAAGTTAAGGCAGAAAAGAAAATAATCGTTGGTAAAACTTGGAATAAGAAGATGAAACCGAAATTATCTACATTCATCATACCTCCCAATAAAAATTCACTTCCGGCTCTGGTAAAATCTAAAACTTTTACAAATAATCCGCCAACAAACTCAAAGAGATTTTTAATAAATTCGACTTTTAAAACTCCTATAGCCAAGACTAATTGTGATAAAACACCAATAAATACAGTTTTCCAATTAATTCCTTTTCGGTTGGAGCTAAAAATGTAAGCAATAACAAGTAGCGACAACATTCCCAATATGCCCTTCCATAAACTAGTTATTGAGAAGCCTTCACTAGCAATTAATTTACCTTGATTTTGAACCGGTTTTACTTTATTGGATGAAAAAAAAGAATAAGCTTTGTCTTTCGATTTTAAAGTTAAAAGTGAATCCGATTTTGTAATAATTGTGAACCGTTTCGTAGGAGCATCTGCACCATTTTCAAATAAAAAAAGGCAGTTGTCTTGAACTAAATAATCTCCTTTTTGTGTTAGGCTATCAGAAGTAATTTTTAGTTCATAGCTACCCTCTTTTAATTCTAAATAATCCGATTCAGACGAGCTCAGTTGCCATTTTTTTTCTAACTCTTGAGCATTAAAACCAAGTGTAAACAACAAGGTTAGTGATAGTAAAACGATTTTTTTATACATTATAGTTAGATTGGAATATGTAAAGTTTTAAGATTCTTTTTTGGAGATTTCATCTCTAATTTTTGCCGCTTTTTCGTAGTCTTCATTTTGAACAGCTTCGTTTAATAATTCATACAACTCTTTAACCGTTTTTGAACTATAAATGTCTTTTGTGGATTCTTCAATACCAAATGTTTCGGGTGTGCTTAAGACACCTTGGTCATCATTTTCGGCATTTTCAGGTTCCATGGTGTTCCCTTTTAAATAAACTCCCGCTTTGTCTAAAATATTTTTGTAGGTAAAAATAGGTGCATTGAAGCGTAAAGCCAAAGCAATAGCATCTGACGTTCTAGCATCGATAATTTCCTCAATTTTATCGCGTTCGCAAATAATACTGGAATAAAAAACGCCATCGACTAATTTGTGAATGATAACTTGTTTGACTACAATATCAAAACGATCGGCAAAACTTTTGAACAAATCATGTGTAAGGGGGCGAGGAGGTTTTATTTCTTTTTCTAACGCAATTGCAATTGATTGAGCTTCAAATGCTCCTATGACAATTGGTAATTTTCGTTCACCATCAACTTCATTCAATATTAGTGCATATGCACCGTTTTGGGTTTGGCTATAAGAAATTCCTTTTATGGCTAGTTTTACAAGACTCATAGTATAACAATTCACTAAAAGTGAAGTATTTATATTTAATTATTGATAAAAAAATGGGCTATCTAAACAAAGATACAACTATCTCAATTTAGATAGCCCAACAAGGGCACAATTTATAAAAAATTATGAATTTTGAGCTTTAAATTCCTTTAATTTTTGAGTCAATTTAGGAACAATTTCAAAAGCATCACCAACTACCCCATAATCGGCTACTTTAAAGAAAGGAGCTTCCGGATCAGAATTGATAACTACTTTTATTTTAGACGAGTTGATTCCGGCAATGTGTTGAATGGCTCCGGAAATTCCTACCGCAATATATAAATTGGTTGCAACCGGTTTTCCGGTTTGTCCAACGTGCTCACTATGAGGTCTCCATCCTAAATCAGATACCGGTTTTGAACAGGCTGTTGCCGCTCCTAAAACAGTTGCTAATTCTTCAACTAATCCCCAATTCTCTGGACCTTTTAATCCGCGACCACCAGAAACTACTACTTCAGCATCGGCAATGGTTACTTTTCCGGTTACTTTTTCTACATTCTCTACTTTAACTGAGAAATCTACATCATTTAAACTTGGCGAAAAATCTTCAGTTGATAATGACGAACTGCTTTCAACTAATCCATATGAGTTTTTAGCTAATCCTAATACTTTTACATCGGTAGAAATTTCGGTAATATTAAAAGCTTTATTAGAAAAAGCATTTCTTTTCACTTGAAATGGTGAAGTACTTAAAGGCAATCCAACTACATTTGAAGCATAACCTGCATCCAAACCAACTGCAACTAGCGGTGCCAAATAAATACTGTCGGTTGTTGAAGAAAGAATAATCACTTTTGTTCCTTCTTTTTGAGCCGCTTGTTTGATTACATCAGCATACGCTTTTGCATTAAAAGAGGTCAATTTATCGTTGGTTACTTTTAATACTTTATCTACACCATATTTTGATAATTCTGACACATCGCCAGCATTTATTGTTACTGCTGTAACGGTTGTTCCTAATGATTCTGCAACTTTTTTTGCATAAGAAGTCAATTCAAAAGCAACTTTTTTGAATTTTCCTTCTGCGGATTCTGCATATAATAATATTGACATAATTTTTTTGTTTAAAAAGTTTAATAATGGTTTAAAAGTTTAAAGGTTTAAGAGTTTAAAAGTAGGTGTAATGCTTACTCCAAACTCCCAACTAAAAACTCCTTACTAAATAACCTTAGCTTCGTTATGTAATAAACTCACTAATTCATCCAAGTTATCAGCACTTACTAATTTCACCGCAGATTTTGGTGCCGGTTTTTCAAATTTCACCGCTTTAGTGTTGTTGTTTGCTCCAACAGGTTCCAAAATTGTTAAGGCTTTGGTTCTGGCAGTCATAATTCCTCTCATGTTAGGAATACGTAAATCTTTTTCTTCTACTAACCCTTTTTGTCCACCAATTACTAATGGTAATGATGCAGAAATAGTTTCTTTTCCACCGTCAATTTCTCTAACAGCTATTGCAGAATTACCATCAACTTTTACATCAATACAAGAGTTTACGAAATTATAGCCTAACATTCCTGCAATCATTCCTGGAACCATTCCTCCATTATAATCTAAGGATTCTTTTCCGCAAATTACCAAATCATATTGACCTTGTTTGATTACTTCTGCTAATTGTTTGGCTACAAAAAAACCATCCGTAGGATTAGCATTTACACGAATTGCTTCGTTGGCACCAATCGCCAATGCTTTTCTTAATGTAGGTTCAGTGTCAGGTCCACCTACATTTACAACAGTTACATTTGCTCCTTGTTGTTCTTGAAACCAAACTGCACGCGTTAAACCAAACTCATCATTCGGATTAATTACAAATTGAACACCATTTGTGTCAAATTCTGAATCGCCATTGATAAAGTTAATTTTTGAAGTAGTATCAGGCACGTGACTGATGCAAACTAATATTTTCATATAATTGGATTAAATTATTTTTCGGATACGAAATTACGAATATTTTTTCTAATTTTAGTATGCGTGCATAATATTTTTTTAAAACTAAATCGTTTTCGTAAAATTTTAACTATTGTTTTTATAAAAACAAGTAGTAAAAATGAAAAGAATGTAAAATTTCAGCGGAATAAATTGACCACTATTTTAAAGTAAAATTTTGCAGTAAAGTGATTTTTAATTTTTATTTTTGCCTTTCGTAAAAATGAATTTAAGATAATATCCATATGAGAACAATTCAATTTAGAGAAGCTATTGCAGAAGCGATGAGTGAAGAAATGCGTCGTGACGAAAGCGTTTATTTAATGGGTGAGGAAGTAGCTGAATACAACGGTGCTTACAAAGCATCCAAAGGAATGTTAGATGAATTTGGCCCGAAAAGAGTAATCGATACGCCAATTGCAGAGCTTGGTTTTGCCGGAATTGCGGTAGGCTCTGCCATGAACGGTTGTCGTCCGATTGTAGAATTCATGACGTTTAATTTCTCTTTGGTTGGAATTGATCAAATTATTAATAATGCCGCAAAAATGCGTCAAATGTCAGCCGGACAGTTTCCTATGCCAATGGTTTTTAGAGGACCAACAGCATCTGCCGGTCAGTTAGCCGCTACACACTCACAAGCGTTTGAAAATTGGTTTGCCAATACACCGGGATTAAAAGTAGTGGTTCCTTCGAATCCATATGATGCAAAAGGATTACTAAAATCAGCAATTCGTGATAATGACCCTGTCATTTTCATGGAGTCTGAACAAATGTATGGTGATAAAATGGAAGTTCCGGAAGGCGAATATACTATTCCGCTAGGTGTGGCAGATATAAAAAGAGAAGGTTCAGATGTAACAATTGTATCCTTTGGAAAAATCATTAAAGAGGCATATATAGCAGCTGATGAATTAGCAAAAGAAGGAATTTCATGTGAAATCATCGATTTAAGAACCGTTCGTCCGATGGATTATGATGCTATTATTAACTCTGTTAAAAAAACAAACCGTTTGGTAGTTTTAGAGGAAGCATGGCCTTTTGCGAGTGTAGCCTCTGAAATTACGTATATGGTTCAAGAAAGAGCTTTTGATTATTTAGATGCTCCGGTACAAAGAATTACAACTGCAGACACGCCGGCTCCTTATTCGCCAACCCTTTTAAAAGAATGGTTGCCAAATGCAGGAGATGTTGTTAAAGCGGTAAAAAAGGTTATGTATAAATAATTAAAATAAAAACTATATTTGGAACTTCATCAAAATTTATGTTGATGAAGTTTTTTTTTATGAATAGTGTTATGAAAATTAAAAGCCTTTGTGTATTTTTTGTATTCTTTTCCATTTCTGTTATAGCTCAAACCAAAGTGAGTGGAATTGTAGTTGATGAAAAAAATGAACCGATTCCATTTGCAAATGTCTATTTTAAAAACTCTACAGAAGGGGTTATAACGAATGAAAATGGTAGGTTTTATCTAGAATCTACTAAGTCATATGGTGTATTAATTGCTTCTTTTATTGGTTATACTCCACAAGAAATAAAATTAGAAAAAGCGGTAACTTATAATTTGAAAATAACCTTATCTGAAGGAGAAACACTACGTGAAGTAGTTTTGGTCTCCGGAAAGTTGTCCAAAAAGAATAATCCGGCTATTGATATTCTCCGCAAAATTTGGGAAAGAAAGCGAAAAAATGGTTTAAGACAATTCAACCAATACCAATACGATAAATACGAAAAAGTAGAGTTTGATCTTAATACCATCGATAGTGCTACCATGAAAAGTAGGGTTTTCAGAGGGATGGAATTCGTTTTTGAACAAATGGATACCTCTGCGATTACCGGAAAAACCTACTTACCGATATTTATAAATGAATCGCTTTCTGAGGTTTATGGAGACAATGTTTCCAACCGTGAAAAAGAAATTCTTAAAGCCAATAAAAATTCAGGTTTTAGCAACAACCAACAAATTATTGCCTTTGTAAAAGATTTGTATGCTGATTATGATATTTATGATAATTATCTAAAGTTTTTTGATAAAGACTTTGTAAGTCCGCTTTCAAGAACAGGTATTGATGTCTATAATTATGCTTTAACCGATAGTATGTTTATTGATAACAAATGGTGTTATAACATTGTATATTATCCGCGTAGAAAAGGTGAACTCACTTTTAAAGGGGATTTTTGGGTAAATGATACTACTTACGCTATTAAAAACATAAACTTGGCAGTAACCAAAAGTGCCAATATTAACTGGGTAAAAGAAATTTATATCGAACAGGAATTTGACGTAGTAAATGATTCCGTTTTCTTATTGAAAAGAGATCACATGATGTCAGATTTTGCATTCAATAAAAAGGAAGAGTCTAAAGGTGTTTATGGCAAAAGAACGACCTTATTCAAGAATCATCAATTTAATGTTGAAAAACCAAAAGAATTCTATAAAGAAGAAGTCAATTTTATTGATAATGAAGTCTATAGTCGCTCAGACGATTATTGGCAACAAAACCGCTTTGAAAATTTAAGTAAGGATGAATTAGGAGTTTATAAAATGTTGGATACCCTAAAAACAGTCAAAAAATTCAAACAAATGTATGATTTGGTGGCAATTTTAGGAAGTGGATATATACAAAAAGGTAATTTTGATTTCGGACCAATTTTTTCCACTTTTGGCTACAATGATGTGGAAGGAGTGAGAGTAAGAGCCGGAGGGAGAACCTATTTCGGTCAAAATGACCCATGGCGATTACAGTTTTATACTGCTTATGGTTTCCAAGACAATCAATTCAAGTATGGTGTTTCCGGAAAAATATTATTGAATAAGAAAAACAGACTAATTCTTGAAGCCGGAAACAGAAGAGATATTGAACAGTTAGGGGCTAGTTTAACTACCACAAATAATGTTTTAGGAAGAAGCTTTGCTTCCAGTGGTTTATTCATGGCCGGTGCAAATAATAACCTAACCAGTATTAATTTGAGTATGGTTTCATTAAATATTGAACCTGTAAAAAATTTAATGTTTGAAACCGGTTTTTCTTATCGAACCTTAAAACCGGCTTGGGACCGATTTAGTTTAGATTATTTTTCACCTGATGCTCTTGGTGGAGTTGCACAAGATGTGACTCAATCTGAAATTTCTATTGCTGTTGATTATACTCCAAAACGAAAAACAGTAGGTTATGGTGTAGAAAGAAGTATTGTAGACAGTCCATACACCAGAATTTTCATGAATTACAGTCAAGGTTTAAAGGGTGTTTTTGACAGTGATTTTGAATACCAAAAAGTACAATTATACATTAAACAACCTATTTTAGTAGGTGGTTTTGGTCGATTAAATGTCATTACGGAGGCCGGAAAAACATTTGGTGAAGTACCGTTAGGTTTATTAAGTGTGGTTCCTGGTAATCAGTCGTATTTTTTGATTGAAAACACGTTTAATAATTTAAATTTCTACGAGTTTGTAACCGATGAATACGCTACATTGCAGTTAGAACATCATTTTTTAGGTAGGTTGCTTTCCAGAATTCCGGGTTTGAGAGATATGAATTTGCGTGAAATTGTAGGGATAAAAGCAGTAATTGGTTCGGTTTCGGAAGAAAACAGAGCCTTAAATGCCTCCACATTAACTTATTTAGCTCCTGATAAACCCTACTGGGAATACCATGTAGGCATTGGAAACATATTCAAAGTCTTCCGAATTGATTTTTCTTGGCGAGGCAATTATCGCAATCTACCTGACGCCAATAATTTTGCCGTAAAAGGATCATTCGGGTTTTATTTCTAATCTCATATTTTTTTATCTATATTTTTTTGTTTAATATAATTAAGTCTCAACAAGATTAAGATTTTCGTAAAAATTAATTTAGATTAAGAGTTGTTTGTTATTGCTCGTAAATTTGCAGTCCTAAAATTAAATGAATCATGAGTGCAGCGAAACAAAAATCTTTTGATGTATTAATAGAGATACCTAAAGGAAGTAGAAATAAATACGAATACGATTTTAAACTCAAAAAAATCCGTTACGATAGAATGATTTTCTCATCGATGATGTATCCGGCCGATTACGGTTTTATTCCGGAAACATTAGCTTTAGACGGAGATCCACTTGATGTATTGGTTTTGGTAACCGAACCCACTTTTCCAGGTTGTGTGATGGAGGTAAAACCAATTGGTGTTTTTCATATGGCAGATGAAAAAGGACCGGATGAAAAAGTAATTTGTGTACCGGTTTCCGACCCTATCTGGAATAAATTAAACGACTTATCGGATGTAAATCCACATTTACTTAAAGAAATCGAACATTTTTTCCAAGTATATAAAGATTTAGAGCAAAAGAAAGTAGATGTAGAAGGCTGGGGAGATGTTTCAGAAGCTAAAGAAATCATTGAAAAATGCGTCGATCGTTTTGCGAATTTGGCAGAGAAACCTGAGGGATTATTCAGTATTTCTTAAAGATTTTAGTATTTTAATTAAAAAAGCAACATTCAATTTTGATTTGTTGCTTTTTTTTATTCCTATTTTGTTACTTTTGCAAGCGTTAAAAAAATTATAAAATACATTTTATGGATTCAATTATGATTTATGTGCCAATTGTCATGGCAGTCTTAGGATTATTTTTGATGGGAATTAAAGCAGCTTGGGTAAATAAACAAGATGCCGGTGATGACAAAATGCAAGGCATTTCCAAAAGTATCAAAGAAGGAGCAATGGCCTTTTTGAAAGCAGAGTATAGAATTTTAGCTGTATTTGTGGTTATTGCATCAATCGCTTTATTTGGTGTATCACAATTGGTAGAAACTTCTCATTGGTTAATTGTGGTGGCCTTTATTTTCGGGGCTATCTTTTCAGCTTTAGCGGGTAATATTGGTATGCGAATTGCGACCAATGCAAACGTAAGAACTACACAAGCTGCTAAAACAAGTTTACCTCAAGCGTTAAAAGTTTCGTTTGGTGGAGGGACAGTAATGGGGCTTGGAGTTGCAGGTTTGGCTGTTTTAGGATTGAGTTTGTTTTTTATCATATTTATCAACATGTTTGTAGGTAAAGGTGGTGATTTCTATACTGAAATGACCATAGCTCTTGAAACTTTAGCAGGATTTTCTTTAGGAGCGGAGTCTATTGCCTTGTTTGCACGCGTGGGTGGTGGAATTTATACAAAAGCTGCCGATGTGGGTGCTGATTTGGTAGGTAAAGTAGAAGCCGGAATTCCAGAGGATGATCCACGTAATCCTGCTACTATTGCGGATAACGTTGGTGATAACGTAGGAGATGTTGCCGGTATGGGAGCAGATTTATTTGGTTCATATGTAGCCACAGTATTAGCCTCGATGGTTTTAGGAAACTATATCATTAAAGATATGACACAAGCTAACGGAGAGCAATTTTCGGATACTTTCGGTAATATGGGGCCTATATTGTTGCCTTTAGTTATTGCCGGAGTTGGTATATTAGCATCAATTATTGGTACATTCTTTGTGAAAATTAAAAATAACGAAGCAAAAGAAGCTGAGGTTCAATCTGCCTTAAATTTAGGAAATTATATTTCTCTTGGGTTAACTGTAGTTTCATGTTGGTTTTTAATCGACATGATGTTACCGGAAACGATAAACATGAATTTCTTTGGTGAAGGGTTAAAAGAAGTGCCTTCTCGTCATGTGTTTTATGCTACTTTAGTAGGTTTGTCAGTGGGATGGTTAATTTCTGCAATAACGGAATATTATACCGCTTTAGGTAAAAAACCGGTTTTAAATATTGTTCAAAATTCATCTACCGGTGCAGCAACCAATATTATTGCCGGTTTAGCAACAGGTATGAAATCTACATTTGGTTCTGTGATTCTTTTTGCGGCAGCTATATGGGGTGCTTATGCATTAGCAGGATTTTATGGTGTTGCAATTGCTGCTTCTGCTATGATGGCAACAACAGCAATGCAATTAGCAATTGATGCATTTGGCCCTATCGCAGATAATGCGGGTGGTGTTGCTGAAATGAGTGAATTACCTAAAGAAGTTCGTCAAAGAACAGATGTTTTAGATTCTGTTGGAAACACAACTGCTGCTGTTGGCAAAGGGTTTGCTATTGCTTCTGCTGCGTTAACTGCGTTAGCATTATTTGCTGCTTATGTAACTTTCACCGGAATAGATGGTATTAATATCTTCAAAGCAGATGTATTAGCTGCTTTATTTATAGGAGGTATGATTCCGGTAATTTTCTCTGCTCTTGCTATGCAATCTGTCGGTAAAGCAGCAATGGATATGGTGCAGGAAGTTCGTCGTCAATTTAGAGAAATTCCGGGTATCATGGAAGGTACTGGTAAACCGGAATATGGAAAATGTGTAGATATTTCTACCAAAGCAGCTTTAAGAGAAATGATGTTGCCAGGAGCTATTACCATAATTGTTCCTATTCTTGTTGGAATCTTTATGGGAGCTGAAGCATTAGGTGGTTATATGGCCGGTGTTTGCGTTTCGGGTGTGCTTTGGGCTATTTTCCAAAATAACGCCGGCGGTGCTTGGGATAATGCTAAGAAATCTTTCGAAGCCGGAGTAATGATTAATGGTGAAATGACGTTCAAAGGATCTGATGCTCATAAAGCTGCCGTAACTGGAGATACAGTTGGTGATCCATTTAAAGATACTTCAGGGCCTTCAATGAATATTTTAATCAAATTAACATGTTTAGTAGGTTTAGTAATTGCACCAATTTTAGGCGGTCATGATGCTACTACAGTTGCTGAAAAACCTGCTTGTTGCTCTTCTACTGAAATGTGTGCTTCAATGTCTAAAGAAGAATGTATTGCAAAAGGATGCACAAACAAGAATTGTAAATTCATGAACGAAGAAAAAGAAGAAGTTTACAAAAATATTTCTGTTGAAAAATCTAAAGATGCTTCCGGTAAAGTAGGGGCTGTTGTAACGATTACTTCTAATGTAAATGGTGAAGAAAAAACAGAAACGCAAACTTTTGAAGGAACAGACGAAGAAGTTAATGCTAAAATTGAAGAATTCAAAAAGCAATAATTTTTAATATTATAA
>LFEF01015670.1_pt1 | contig 21535 bp, 23 predicted proteins | sample 619371 | NCBI WGS metagenome assembly LFEF01 (sample SAMN03014291, study PRJNA259931) | freshwater metagenome | biome: lake; feature: waterbloom | place: China: Taihu Lake | collected 2006-08 | depth 0 m m
GCCCGGCGGCTTTTTTGCGTTTTGGCGGATCTTGGCCGCGTCGTTTGCCGATGCTCCTCTCCCCTCGGGGAGAGGGTGGCCGAGCGAAGCGGAGGCCGGGTGAGGGGGCCAAAGTTCGCAGTGCTGCCCTCTGAAACGTCCGGCAAAGCGTAGCTGGCTCGTCACCGCCATCGCCGCTGCCGCCATCTCCGGCATGATCCGCCGCGACGACTGATCCCTTACACCTCAAACCGGATCAGATACTTCGTCCCGCCATTCACCTCGCGGCGCATCTCGCCGCCGGCCTGTTGGACGAAGGCGGTGACCAGGCCCGTGCCGGAGCGGCGGGCGGGTTCCTGTTGCATGCCGATCCCGTCGTCCTCGATGGTCAGGCTCGCACAGCCCTTGCCGCTGGCATCGAGCCTCACCCGGATCGTGCCCGTCTCGCGACCGGCAAAGGCATGTTTCACGGCATTGGTCACGAGTTCGAGTGCGGCGAGCGCAATGGGCGAAGCGCGGTCCGCAGAAATCAGGATACCCTTGGGCAGGCTGGCGTCCAGCGCGATCGCCCGGTCCTCCGGCAGCAGCGTCGCCGGATCGCAGGCCCGGGCGATGAGTTCGCCGAGATCGATCTTCTCGCCGTGGTTGGAGCGGTAGAGCAGGTCATGCACCTCGGCCAGCGCCCGAACCCGCATATGCAGCGCCTTGACATCGAAGGTGCCGCGCCGGGCCTGCATGTTGATCAGGCTCGTCACCAGGGCGAGGTTGTTTTTCACCCGGTGGTTCATTTCGCGCACCAGTTCGGCGCGCTGATGGGCAAGGTTCTCCGCCTCCACCAGCCTCAGCGCCTGCAGGTCGCTCTCGCGCTGCGCCAGCATGCTGCGGCGGGCAAGTGCCGTCGCCACCAGCGTGAAGGCGCTGATCGCCACCATCAGCAGCCAGACGGGCAGGGCGCTTCGCAGCGTGGCTGCAAAGACCTGGTTCAGGGGCACGCCGAAATTGGCAATCAGCGGCAGGGTGTCGAGCCGGCTGAAGGCATAGATCCGGGTGATCCCGTCGGAAACGGCGCGTGTTTCATAAATACCCTCATTGGCCGAGGCCGAGGTCTGCCGCGCCTGCGAATCGGCCGCCAGAAAGATCGGCTCCGAGGGCACGTGGCGCACCAGAAGCTTGCCGTCGTCGCGCATCAGCGAGGCGGCTTCCTCCGCCCGCGTGGTGACGCTGCGCAGAAAGGTCCGGCTGGTATCGGTGGCGACGGAAGAGACGATGATGCCGCGAAAGTCATTGGTAACGAAGGGGCTCGCCACGATGATCGCGTCTTCCCCGCCGGGCTGCAGCCTCATGCGGTCGACAAAGATCCGGCTGCCGCCCCTGATCGCATCGATATAGTCGCGGTGACCGATGGCCATGTCGATCGGGAAATTGCGGCTCGAGGCGACCAACCGTCCCTCGAAACTGATCAGCACCATGCCGAAATTGTCCGGCTGCCGCGCGTCGAGCCCGGCCAGAAAGCTGTGAAAGGCCTCTGAACGCAGGAATTCGGCCGGCTCTCCGGCAGCCCGGCTGCGCGCTGCCCCATGCTTGATGATCTCGGTCTCGAACAGGCGCTGCGAATACTGACGCACCAGGGTCACGGCATCCACGGCATGGTCGGTGGCGATCGCGCGCTGCTCGTGCCAGGCGATGACGCCCCAGATCAGGCCGCCCAGAAGCGGGATCAGAACGCTGCCGATCTGGATCGTCCGGAACGAACGCAACACAATGTCGGGACCCCAGACCGTCACGCGGATAAGCCCTTACAGACCGTAATGAAAATTATTCAAGACGATTGTTATAGAGCAGGTTGCAAGGGGCATTGCAACACATGCGCCAGCCCCGCGCCGTCACATCTCTCCTTCCGTTCCGGAACGAATGCCTCCCCTCTGCCGTTGGGTATGCAGCAGGGAGCAAGCCCCGCAAACGGAGAGCACCGATGACCGCCAATGACCTCAACCACCGTGAAAACGGTGTCCGCAAGCTGGGTGATCCAGCCAGCGCCTCTGCTCCTCAGGAAGCGCCGACGCAAGGCCCCGCCACCGGTCTTGACCCGGAAAGTCGCGCCGATCCGGAAAAAGGTGTCAAGGTCCGTCCCGCAGAAGGCGACCATGCCGCGCCTGAGGCGCTCCCGCCATATCCGGAGGCGGATTCCACCAACCCCGACGCCATCCGGGAGGCAAGCCGGCTCGGCAGCTTAGACGCCTATCTCGTTGATCAGGACATGGAGGATCTCGACGAGCGCCAGGGCCGGGATGGTCTCGATGGCCGCCCGTCGCCGCTCGCCAATGCTGCCAATCCGCAGCGCTGATCCGCAACGGCACCTTTTGCCCCCTCGCACGTTGACGCGGCGAGCCCGTCCATCACCAGCCAGCAGGAAGCCCCCGATGCAGGATTTCAATCTGAGCGCCATGACCACCGACGAACTCGACCGCCTGATTTCCGATGCGACCCGTGAACGCCAGATCCGCCGGGCGCCCGACGAAGGGCTGACAACCGTGGACGGCCTGCGTGGTCAGGATGTCAGCGACCCCGATCACGGTGCCATCACCACGCCGACCCCGCATCAGGTGCGCGATTATGCCTCTGAAGGCCTCGAGCCCGGCGCCCGCGTTGTCGGCAACCGGGTGATCGACGCCGACGAGGCGGCGGAGACCGACATCGAAAAGGCCGCCCGCCGCGTCGTCTGACCGCAACCGAGCTTCGATGGTCAGCCTATCGGCCATCTTGGGCCGTCATGCATCGCCCCCCGATGCATGGCGGCCTTCCCCGTCTCAGGTGGCGTGCCGCGCGATCCATGTGCGGCCAATCCGCGATGACATGGTGCCTGATGTCGCCCCGCCCGCAGAAGGCGCGATCCACCGCATTGCCAGCAAAGGTCCGGCGCGATAGACCGGCCAGGTGATCACAGCTTTCGCCGCCTATCTCGCCCTCTTCCTCGCCGCCTTCCTCGCCGCCACCATCGTGCCGGCACAGTCCGAAGCCGTGCTTGTCGGCCTGATCCTCGCAAAGGACCAGCCGCTGCTGCTGCTTCTCCTGATTGCGACCACGGGCAATGTGCTGGGCTCGGTGGTCAACTGGCTGCTCGGCCGCTTCATCGAACATTTCCGCGACCGGCCCTGGTTTCCGGTTTCGCCGGCGAGGCTCGCCAAGGCCGAGGCCTGGTATCACCGCTTCGGCATCTGGTCGCTGCTTCTGTCCTGGGTGCCGATCATCGGCGATCCGTTGACGGTCATTGCCGGCGTGCTGCGCACACCGTTCCTCACCTTCCTGCTTCTGGTGACGATCGCCAAGGGTGGGCGATACATCGTGCTCGCCGCCATCACGCTCGGTCTGACCTGAACATCAGCGAGATTTGTTATGACTCGGCAAAGGCCGGCTGCATCGGCAGCGGACGAAGGCCGTTCTCCCCGGCCAGCACCGGCACCTCGCCGCAGATGATGCGGTTCCGACCGGCAGCCTTCGCCTGATAAAGGGCCCGGTCGGCCCGCGTCAGGGCCTCTTCTGCGCTTTCGCCGGCCTCTGCCGCCACGAGCCCCGCACTGAAGGTAATCGAGACGCCATCGATATCGAGGCCGCGCACCTCGCGCAGCAGCATGTCGAGCTGCCGCATGGCCTCGCTGCGGCTGCAGCCGGGAAAGAGCACCGCAAATTCCTCGCCGCCCAGCCGCCCGGCAAGCCCCGCCGCATGCCGTTGCAGGCATTGCGCCATGGCCATGAGCACCGCATCGCCGCGATCATGGCCGTAACGATCGTTGATCTGCTTGAAATGGTCGAGGTCGATCATCGCAAGCTGCAGCGCCTCCTGGCCGCGCTCCTCCTGCACCTCGGAAAACCGCGCCAGAAAGGCGCGCCGGTTGAGAAGCCGGGTCAGCGGATCCGTGCCCGAAAGCCGCCGGTATTTCTCCTTGGCCTCGAACAGCTTGCGATAGGATGACATGACGATGATGTTCAGCATCACCCCGATCACCGCAGCCGTGCCGGTTGCGATGGCAAATTCCGCATGGCCGGCCGCGGCAAAATAGTCACCCGGCAGGCCGATGAACGAGATCGCTCCGCACAAAAGCGCCGTCACGACATAGTCGCCGATGCGCGAAAACAGCACGGCGGCATGCACCAGAATGAGAGCGACGACGAAAAAGCGCCAGTAGTTCCCCTGGGTTCCGAGCTTGTCGAGAAAGATGCGGAACGCGAGGGCGCAGGTCACGATGCAAAGCGCGCCGAAGATGCGGAAGGTCAGGTCGCAGCGGGTTCTGACGAGAACCGCCCAGCACACGCAGAGCGGCGCCACGGAGGCGACATGCGAAAGACTGCAGAACTCCCCGGTCTCCGGTCGGATCAGCCGGCCGAAGACCAGAACCAGCAACGAAATCGTTGCAGCAATGTTGATCTGCAGATGGAACGGCCGCTCTTCGGCGAGATTGAACATCTAAGGTGCTCGTCAACAGGTGATGAAAATCGATTGTCGGAAATGGACGCGGGGCATCATCCCCGTTCAGGTCGTCAACGCAATATCTTTAAATCGAGGTATGAGAAAGGGCCGGCATGCCGGTGCCGGCGCTTTAAAATCATCGGGCAGGCCCATGCCGGACGCCGGTCAGATCTCGGCTGGAAGCCGTCTGCCTGCCAGCGCGGCGACAATCACGCCGTGATCTTCACCCCGGCTGCGAGCGCCGCCGAGATCAGCGCCTTGCGGCCGTCCTCTTCCTTGGCCTTGCCCTGCGCCACGGCAGCCAGCACCAGAAGCGCCTTGTCCAGCGTCTCGCTTTCCTCTTCCGGCCAGTCCTCGATCAGCGCCCAGGAGGCGCCCAGCGAGCTGTCGACCACCACGTCCTCGCCCTCTTCGCCGATCCCGTGCAGGATGACAGGCTTGCTCCAGGTCTTGCTCATGCGGCTCGTCTCGTTTGTGTCTGAGGGAAACGGGATATCGCCACGGTCGCAGCAAGCGGCCATGGCGATGATTCCTCTTCTATAGAGCGGGCGCCGGCAGATCGCCACCCGCTCATAGTCCGGCCCTTCGCGACCGTCTGGCCGCAGCTTCCGGCTCAGCCGCGTTCGAAGCCGACCCCCAGCGCCCCGGCGATCCTGCGGCCGAGGGCGACTGCCGGTGAAGCGTTCGGCCGGGCAGCACCCGTTGTCAGCCGCAGCGGTTGTTGTCCGCCGCGCTCCGGGCCGAGGTTGAACTGCGCGATCAGTCGGTTCAGCGCCTCGGCCTCGCCGGCCAGTCCATGGCTGGCGGCGGTTGCCTGTTCCACCATCGCCGCATTCTGCTGCGTGCTCTGGTCGATCGAGTTGACCGCCGTGTTGATCTCCCCAATGCCGGCCGATTGCTCTCTTGCCGCCTCGACGATCGCACTCACATGCTGGTTGATCTGCTGCACCTCGCTGACCATCAGTTCCAGCGAGCGCCCGGTCTCGCCGACGAGGCTCACCCCGGTCCGCACCTGTTCTCCGGAGGTTATGATCAGCGCCTTGATCTCCTTGGCGGCATTGGCCGAGCGCTGGGCAAGCTCGCGGACCTCCTGGGCGACGACGGCAAAGCCCTTGCCCGCCTCGCCGGCACGGGCGGCCTCGACACCGGCATTGAGCGCCAGCAGGTTGGTCTGGAAGGCGATCTCGTCGATGACCCCGATGATGCTCGAGATTTCACCCGATGAGGTTTCGATCTGATGCATGGCCTGCACCGCCGTCCGCACGACTTCGCCCGCCCGTTCGGCGCCGGTCTTTGTCCGGGAAACCAGGATGCCGGCTTCTTCGGCCCGCTTTGCCGAGTCGCGCATGGTGGTGGTGATCTGTTCCAGCGCCGCTGCCGTCTCCTCGACAGAGGCCGCCTGCTGTTCCGTGCGCTTGGCGAGATCGTCGGCGGCAGACCGGATTTCGTTCGCCCCGCTGTCAATGCCGCGGGCATTGTCGGTGACGGCCCTCAGCGTCTCGTGCAGCTTCGTCACCGAATTGTTGAAGTCGATCCTGAGCCGGTCGAGGTGATCGGCAAACGGCTCGGTGAGGCGATAGGCGACATCGCCATTGGCCAGACGTTGCAGGCCGGTGGCAAGCTGGTCGACGACGAACTGTGATTGCTGAGCCTCCCGTGCCTTGTCGGCTTCGCGTTCCAGCCGTTCCTTCTCGCTCACGCTGCGATTGGCCTCCGCTTCGGCCTCCATCTGCGCCTTGGCGATGGCATTCTCGCGGAAGACCGAGACGGCAGCGGCGATCTCGCCGATCTCGTCGCCACGGTTGAGCCCCGGCACGGTGATCGATGTGTCGTTCTGCGCAAGCCGGCCCATGGCTGCGGTCATCTGGCGGATCGGACCGGAGATGCTCCGCGCGACCAGCCACATTGCCGCCACGCCCACACAGACGATGACGAGGCCGACAAGGATCTGGAACATGAGATCCGTCTGATTGCGCTTGGCAAGGGCAGCCGTCAGCGTGCGTGCCTCGGCCATGGCGACCGACTTCGGCACGCTGATGACGACGGACCACGGCGTATCGGTCCGTCCGATGATGATGGGTGACAGCGCCATGACCGTGTCGCCATTGGCTTGCACCGCCGCCTCGCCGGCCTGGATGGTGGCCAGATGGCCGCTCGCTCCCGCGTTGATCCTGTCATAGGGGCCGCCGATCGCTTCCGGATGGTCGCTCGAGGCGACCACAAGCCCCTTGTGACTGATGATGTCGACGACGGCCTGCCCGCCATAGATCGATGCCTTCACGTCTGTTGCCAGCTTTTGCACGAAGGTCAGGTCGAAATCCGCGCCGGCCACGCCGGCAAAGCCGCCATTGACGGTGATCGGCACCGACATCGTTGCGAGATAGACGCTCTTGCCCTGGACGATATAGGGCAGGGGGTCGAGGATGCTCTCGCCGCCGCCGTTCTTCGGCCCGATATACCAGCCGCCTTTCATCACCCCGTTCGGATGCAGCGCCGTGCTGTCACATTCGACCAGCGGCTGGACAGCCAGCTTGCCGCCCGCTCCCCGCGTCCAGTAGGGCAGGAAACGACCGGTCGCATCGGAGCCGATATCGGTTCTGTTGACGTGGCGCCCGTCCTGGCCGTCCAGCGCATCCGGCTCCCAGGCGCTGTAGGTGCCGTTGAAACCGGGATTGTCTTTCAGCACGTTGAGCAGAATGGCATTGAATGCCGCACGCCGGCTGTCGACCGGTACCGCCGCCGCGCCGCCGTTCTCAGCCGCCACCTCGAACATCCGCGCCATGTTGCGCGCCGCATCGAAGGCCTGGTCGAGCGGCTGCTTGATCAGCGCCGCCTGGGCGAGTGCCAGTGTCGAAAGCTGCTGGCGCGTCGCCTCGTCGGTCAGGGCCTCGAGGTTCTCGCCGACAAAGGCCTTGCTCTTGGCCGCGGCATGAATGCCGTAGCCGACAAGGGCGCCGCTCGCGCCGACCACGCAGAGGCCGGCAAGAAGGGCTATTTTCAGTTGAATGGATTTGATCTGCACGTCACGTCACTCCTCGTTCGCAAAACAGGGTCGTCTGCTGGGAGTTCAGGGTGAGATCCGAAAAGTAAGCATATTATAACTGCCGACTTTTCGAATATTATACTGTCGCAATGCTGCGACACATCGAGCTTCTGCGCTGCGTCCTCGTCGGGAAACTGATGAGCCAGCCGGACCTATCGTTGCGATACTTGACGATGATCAAGTGCCAAGGGGCGGCAGTGTCGATGGCAAGGGTGAGCGCATCGAATCGACGGTCAAGCCGCTCGCCACCGATGGGCGGAGGCTTTCGGCCCCGAAGCTGCGGCAATTCGGCATGGCTGCCGTCTCACCCCTGCAGATTGACTTTTGCCCGGTTGGGGAACATCTCTTTCCCATGGGCATCCCGAGGGATGCGCCGTTCAAAAAGGACCAGAAAGATGAACCCCGACAGTCGAAGTTCGACGTCAGACATTTGGCCGATGGCCCGTCTCTAGTCCTTGCCTTGCGCAGGGGCGGGGCGGCCGTGAAAGCCGCCGAAGGAGAGCCCCATGCTGCGCCTGTTTTCCCGCGAAGCCGATCATCTCGTGCCCGTCGATGCCGCCGTGCTCGGCAAAATCCGCTCGTCCGTTCCCGTTCTCGCCGAGGGGGGAGACGAAGACATCAGGGCAGCCCAGGTCACGCCCGCCCCGATCTGGTTCGACCTCACCAATCCCGAGCCCCGGGAAATCCATCTGGTCGAGGAGGCCCTGACGATCGCCCTGCCCACCCGCGACGAGATGGAGGAGATCGAGCTGTCCGCCCGTCTTTATCAGGAGGACGGAGCCGAGTTCATGACCATGACCGCGCTGGCGGGCCTCGATGGCGACGATCCGGTCAAGACACCGGTGACCTTCATCCTCAAGGGCCAGAGCCTGGTCACCATCCGTTATGCGGATCCGAAACCCTTCGCCGCCTTCCGCGCCCGCGCCTGCCGGCCGAACGGTCTTGCCTGCGTCAGCGGCGAGACGGTCATGCTCGGCCTGCTGGAAGCCGTCATCGACCGTCTGGCCGATGTGCTGGAACGTGCCGGCAACGAGATCGATGCCGTCTCCCGCGAAGTGTTCCGCGCCAGGACCACCCATAGGAAGACTGGGGCGGGGCAAAAGGCCGGTGCGACCAGCCGCGACCTGCAGGCCCTGATCGAGCAGATCGGCCGCAAGGGCGATCTGATGACGGCCACCCGCGAAAGCCTCGTCTCGATCTCGCGCCTTGTTGCCTATCACGCGGCGCTGGAAGCCCCGGCCCGCAAGACGGCAAAGGACACGCGCCAGAGGATCAAGCTCTTGCAGCGCGATGCCGGCTCGCTGGGCGACCATGCGCAGTTCCTGCAGGACAAGATCAATTTTCTGCTCGATGCGACGCTCGGCCTCATCAATCTCGAGCAGAACCAGATCATCAAGATCTTCACCGTCGCCTCGGTCGCCTTCCTGCCGCCGACGCTGGTCGCCTCGATCTACGGCATGAACTTCCAGTCCATGCCGGAGCTCAACTGGGCGGTCGGCTATCCCATGGCCCTCGGCATCATGCTGCTCTCGGCCCTCCTGCCGTTCCTCCTCTTCAAGCGGAAGGGCTGGCTGTAACAAGGCTCAAAGCCGGCTCGTCCACGGGCCGGCTCAGGCCGCCGCCTCGATCAACCCGTCGAGCGAGGACAGCACCTTGTCCGGCGCAAGATCCGCATATTCCTCAGGCGCGTCCGCGCGATTGATCCAGTGGCAGGTGAAGCCGAAGGCCTTGGCGCCGGCAATATCCCAGCGATTGGAGGATTGGAAGGCGATGTCGGGTGCAGCGCTCCGATAGCGGGAGGTGACCAGCGCATAGGCCGCCGGCACCGTCTTGTAGATCCTCAGTGGATCGACGGAGAAGATGTCATCGATCAGCCCGCCGATCCCCGCCGCCGAAACGGCCTCGTCGAGCATGGCGGGCGTGCCGTTGGAAAGGATGGCGATCTTCGCCCCTGTCTTGCGCAGTGCCGCCAGCACCGAAGGCACCTCGGGAAAACAGTCGAGCCTGCGATAGGCGTCGAGCAGATCGGTCCGAAGGCGCCGGTCGACATCCGGAAACCGGGCGAGGCAGAAATCCAGCGAATCCTCGGTCAGCGCGCGAAAATCCCGGTACTGGCCCATCAGGCTCGTCACCCAGGTATATTCCAGCTGCTTGACCCGCCAGAGATCCGAGAAGGCTCGGGCATCCGGCCCGATCGCCTCGGCATGCCGGCGCACCGCGGCATGCACGTCGAACAGAGTGCCATAGGCATCGAAGACATAGGCCCGTGGCCCGTCTTTTGGCCCGTCCTTGCGCCGGCCCTCATCCTGCAATGCGATTGCGTCTGTCATGAAGCGTCCTCCCGAGGGGGAGGGTAGGGCGCGGGCCCCCGAGCTTCAAGCGCTGATGGATCGGCACCCGCAGGGACGATCCCGAGGCCGAGGCCCGTCAGCTCCGCCGCGCCGCCAGCCGTCCGCGGTCGTGTTCGACGGTCGAAAAGCCGCGCGTCGTCAGCCGGAACTGCCGCTTCTGAAACTCGCCGCGCACCTCGATCAGCCCTTGTTCCTCGGCCTCGGCCAGCGTCTTCAGGCTCGTGCCCTTCGGCGGCGTCTGCCAGTCCCGGCCTTGAGCCGCATGCAGCAATACCATGATCTTGATCATCGGGGTCTTTCCTGGGATGCCTTCAAATGCGGCACAGAGATTTGAAAATGTGGCTGATCGGCATAAGCGTTAGACCCAGTTCGATATCAATGAGAATCTGATGCAAGACGCCGACAAGCGCTATCAGGTGACGTAATACACATCTCGTCACCCGCCCAGATCCTGATCGATCTCGGTCAGCGCCCGGTCGACATGCCCTTCGAAGACCAGTGTCTCTTCCTCGGTGATGATCAGGATCTCCGGCGCGCCGCGCACCCGCACATGCTGCGATTGCGCCAGCCCCTCGTCGAGGCCGCGGGTCAAGAGATCCATGAAGCGCGTGCCCGGGCCGGTGATCGCGATCGGCATCGTCTCCTCGGCAAGGCTCAGCATCCGCGACAATCCCTGGCCGAGTGCCAGCCCCGCCTGGCGGAAGGCGTATTCCGAGGCGCGATGTCCCTGGCGGGCGCGGCTTGCGATCTTTTCCATTTCGCTCAGCGGCACGAATTTCGCCGGGATCGTGTCCGGCGGCACTTCGAAGGCCATGCGCAGGATGCCGTAAAAGCCGGCCGAGGCCTCGATGCAGCCGATCGCCCCGCAGCGACAGAGCTTGCCGTCGCTCGCATGCAGCATATGACCGAAATTCGGTGCCCGGATTTCCAGATCGCCATGCTGGTCGCGATAGGCGATGCCAAGCCCGATCGAATGGCCGAGCGACAGCGTCGCAAGCGAGGCGAGCGGTGCGCCCCTGTTCTTTTCCAGCCGGAGCGCCAGCGCATGGGTGACAAGCAGGCTCTCGTTGAAGAGGTGGATCCGGCTGCCGCTGAAGCCCGTCAGCGCCGCCACGAAGTCGAGTTCCTGATAACCGAAGACCGGTGACCAGAGCAGTTTTGCACCCTCCCGGTCCACCAGGCCCTTGCTGGAAATCGAGATGGTCGAGATCGCCGATGCCGGCAGGCGGGAGCGCTGGATCAGCCGTTCGATCGCCGCGCGGAACCCGTCGAGGAAGCGCGTCGGTGATTCCACGCCCTGTTCGCGGGCCTCCTCGAATCGGTCGATCATCGTGCCGCGATAATCGGCCAGCGAATATTGCACGGCATGCGAGGAGATCCGGACCGCAATGACATGCGCGGCGTCCCGCTTGCGGGCGAAGAGGGCACGCGGACGCCCGCGCTGGCCGGCATTGGCGACCTCTTTGCGTTCGAGCAGATCATTTTTCTCGAGATGCGAGGTAATTGCCGAAACCGTCGCCGAGGAAAGCCCCGTCGCCGCAGACAGATCCGTATGTGCCAGCGGCCCTTCCCGCCGCAGCACTTTCAGCACGAGCCCGTTGTTCTGATGGCGAACGGCCTCCGTGCTCGCCCTAGGACTGGCTGTCATGTTGGGCTTGTCGCCCGGTCTTGTCTGGTCCACCGCATGCTCCTCCCAAAGCATTTGGCAACTGTCTTTGCAAGCCTCCCCCGGCCCGTGTTGACAGCGTGAGAATCTTCTGCCAGTTATTTTCTCGACTGTCGAGAAAAACCATTGGACGGGGGTCCATGGGGTAAGGGCAGTTTCGCAGCGGGTCGTTCGGTTGGGAGGTCTTCCGTCGGTCCGCTCTCACCTTGGGAGGTTTTAAAAATGAAATCCGTTATGAAGCTGATGGCAGCGACTGCCGTCATCGTGAGCCTGCATTCTGTTGCCAATGCCGAAGGTCTGACCATCGGCGTCTCCTGGTCGAACTTCCAGGAAGAGCGTTGGAAGACGGACGAGGCAGCGATCAAGGCAGCACTCGAAGCCGCCGGCAACAAGTACATCTCTGCCGACGCCCAGACCTCTGCCGCCAAGCAGCTGACCGACATCGAAAGCCTGATCGCCCAGGGCGCCAACGCCCTGATCGTTCTGGCGCAGGACTCGGAAGCCATCGGCCCGGCCATCGAAAAGGCCGTTGCTGAAGGTATCCCGGTCGTCGGCTACGACCGTCTGATCGAGAACCCGGACGCCTACTACATCACTTTCGACAACAAGGAAGTGGGCCGCATGCAGGCCCGCGAAGTGTTCAAGGTGAAGCCGGAAGGCAACTACGTGTTCATCAAGGGCGCTTCGACCGACCCGAACTCCGACTTCCTCTACTCCGGTCAGATGGAAGTGCTGAAGGAAGCCATCGACGCTGGCAAGATCAAGAACGTCGGTGAAGCCTATACCGACGGCTGGAAGCCGGAAGCTGCCCAGAAGAACATGGAGCAGTTCCTGACCGCCAACAACAACAAGGTCGATGCAGTCGTTTCGTCGAACGACGGTATGGCCGGTGGTGTTGTTGCCGCTCTCGAAGCTCAGGGTCTTGCCGGTTCCGTTCCGGTCTCCGGTCAGGACGGCGACAAGGCCGCTCTGAACCGCGTAGCGCTTGGCACCCAGACCGTGTCTGTCTGGAAGGACAGCCGCGAACTCGGCAAGAAGGCCGGTGAAATCGCCTCTGAACTCGCCGCTGGCAAGTCCATGGACGAGATCGCAGGCACCGTGAAGTTCTCCGGCGGCCCGAAGGGCGTCGAAATGAACTCCTACTTCATCGCTCCGCTGCCGATCACCAAGGAAAACCTCAACGTCGTCATCGACGCTGGCTGGATCACCAAGGAAGAAGCTTGCCAGGGCGTTGCCGCCGGTTCCGTTGCTGCCTGCAACTGATCGAGTGACTGAGCTTTAGAGCTTGAGCCGGAACGCCGCAGCCTTGTGCGCTGCGGCGTTTCGACTGATCGGGAGCATCGCGGCGGGACGCCACAACCGGTTTTAAGGGGCCGGATGCGGGGTCCATGATCCGCAAGTCCAATGAGAGATGCCTCGATCCGCATGGCGGGCCTTATGCCCGCAAGTCCGCGCAAGGCGCGGCCCTTCGCAAGCCGACAAACGACTGGGGAGAATAATTCGTATGGCGGATCACAGCCTTGCCACGCCCGCGCATGGAGCTCGGGCATCCAATGTTTCAGCGCTGAAGCGCTTCTTTCAAGCCACCGAGATCGACACGCGCCTGCTCGGCATGGTGATTGCCCTCGGCCTCATCTGGATTGGCTTCCATTTCCTGTCGGGCGGCTTGTTCCTGACCCAGCGCAACCTGTGGAACCTCTCGGTCCAGGCGGCGTCCGTCTCGGTCATGGCGACCGGCATGGTGCTGGTCATCGTGACCCGTAACATCGACCTGTCCGTCGGCTCCATTCTCGGCTTCGTCGGCATGATCATGGCCGTGCTGCAGGCCCGTATCCTGCCGCCGATCATCGGTTTCGAACATCCGATGATGTGGATCATCGCGCTGTCGGCCGGCATTATCGTCGGTGCCGCGATCGGCGCCCTGCATGGCGTCATCATCGCCTTCCTCGGCGTACCCTCCTTCATCGTCACGCTCGGCGGCCTGCTCGTCTGGCGCGGCGCGGCCTGGATGGTGACCTCGGGTGCGACCGTCGCACCGATGGACACCACCTACCGCCTGATGGGCGGTGGCGCGGATGGCTCGATCGGGGTTACGGCCAGCTGGATTGTCGGCCTGGTCGCCTGCCTTCTCATCGTGCTGTCGATCCTCAACACCCGTCGCCAGCGTCGCCGCTTCGGCTTCCCGCTGCGTCCGATCTGGGCCGAGTACTTCCTCGTCGCCTCGGGCTGCGTGGCCATCCTCTCGGCTGTCTGGGTAGCCAACACCTATTACATGCCGGTGAACCTCGCCCGCAAATATGCCGAGGAACACGGCATCGCCTGGCCGGAAGGCGGCCTGCAGATCGGTCTTGGCATTGCCGTGCCGGTTCTGATCGCCATCGGCATTGCCATGGTCATGGCCTTCATCACCAACCGCACCCGCTTCGGCCGCTATGTCTTCGCGATCGGCGGTAACCCGGAAGCCGCCGAACTCGCCGGCATCAAGGTGAAGTGGGTCACCGTCAAGCTGTTTGCGTTGATGGGTGCACTCTGCGCCATCGCCGCAGCCATCTCGACGGCCCGCCTGAATGCCGCCACCAACGCCCAGGGCACGCTCGACGAGCTCTACACCATCGCCGCAGCCGTCATCGGCGGCACGTCGCTGGCCGGCGGCGTGGGCACCATCGCCGGCGCCATGCTCGGCGCCATCGTCATGCAATCTCTGAATTCGGGCATGGTCCTGCTCGGTCTCGACACACCGCTCCAGAGCATCGTCATCGGTATCGTGCTCGTCGTGGCGGTCTGGCTCGACACCGTCTACCGCGCTCGTGCGAAGTAAGGGGAGTTGAACTCATGTCTGAAAATCGCACCCCCCTCGTGGAAATGCGCAACGTTTCCATCTCCTTCGGCGGTATCCACGCCGTCGACGACGCCTCGATCGATCTCTTCCCGGGAGAAGTCGTGGCCCTGCTCGGCCATAACGGTGCCGGCAAGTCGACCCTGATCAAGATCCTGTCGGGCGCCTACAAGCGCGACAGCGGCGACATCCTGGTCCGTGGCGAGTTCGCCGACATCAACAACCCGCGCGACGCCAAGAAATACGGCATCGAGACGATCTACCAGACGCTCGCCGTCGCCGATAACGTCGATGCCGCCGCCAACCTCTATCTCGGCCGCGAGCTGCGCACCGCCTGGGGCACGCTCGATGACGTCGCGATGGAAGCCAAGGCCCGTGAAGTCATGGGGCGCTTGAACCCCAACTTCCAGCGCTTCAAGGAGCCGGTCAAAGCCCTGTCGGGTGGTCAGCGCCAGTCGGTGGCGATCGCGCGTGCGATCCTCTTCGACGCCCAGATCCTGATCATGGACGAACCGACGGCCGCGCTTGGGCCCCAGGAAACCGCCCAGGTCGGCGAGCTCATCCACCAGCTGAAGAAGGACGGCATCGGCATCTTCCTGATCAGCCACGACATCCACGACGTCTTCGACCTCGCCGACCGCGTCTTCGTCATGAAGAACGGCCGCGTGGTGGGCCATGCCCGCACCGAAGATGTCACCAAGGACGAAGTGCTCGGCATGATCATCCTCGGCAAATGCCCGCCCGGCGCAATCCCAGGCCCGGGCGCCATGCAGACGGCGTGAGTCGAGAGACAGTGAAATGAGACAGGCGAGGGGGCGTTACGCTCCCTCGTTTTCGTTTGAGGGGGCGGCTGATACTGTGTTTCGAATTCTGTTTCGGAAGACATATACTAACACTCTGAACACGAGCACCTGGTTCATGAACGCGGTAATGAACAACATGCTGTATTGCTTCCAAAACCTCTGCTCTACCCACATAACATAAGGTGAGTTTTTGCATTTCCTGGTGCAGGAATAGCTATTGTTTTCAAAAAGATAGGCGCACAGAGTTAGGGCAGAGATACCTAAAATGAAAAGCAAAAGGGCTTTTAAATCAATGGGCGCCTTGGCTTTCAGCTCAGTGTAGAGATCGTCAACGTCCCTCCTTCTGTGGTGGAAGTAGGTTAGGGCGCCGCAAATGGCGGAAACGGACATAAGGTATGCAAGATAAGCCAAGAAAGAGTAGGAATAAGTTTCTGAGATCACATAAACGGGGATCAAGAATATAAAAGACAAAAATGCTGGCGCCGAAAAAAAGAATGCACTTGAGAATTCGGATTTTAAGAATTGAGAATAAAGAACGTGAATTGTTGAGGCAGTGATAATCAATATTATCATTGTTTTTTTCTGTGTTTCAATTAGGGCGAGTGCGGGCGCTCAGGGGCAATCATGCTATATGCAGGTCACCGCTTCCATGGTCAGCGAAGCGTGCGTTAATAGCGTAAACTGGGTCGACGTACGATTTGACCTTTCCGCACGATGCAAGACAGGCGGGAGGGCGGTCAAGGGCTCCAGGTTAAGCTACTGCCCAACTCTATCAGGGAGGCCGGTTCCAGTCAGTGGTGATTGCCTACCGCCGGGTGGTGGGCCACGGCCGCACCGAGGATGTCACCAAGGACGAAGTGCTCGGCATGATCATCCTCGGCAAGTGCCCTCCGGGGGCAGTGCCCGGACCGGGGGCCATGCAGACGGCGTGAGCACCGCGCACGTAAAGCGAGTAAGACAGGCGAGGGCGTGAAAGTCCCTTCGTTTGCGTTTGGGGCATCAGTCTTTTTGGCGAGGTGAGCCAGCAAGCCCAAGAAATATGAGCATTGCCCTGTCCAGGCGTGCCATGTCGCCAGCGTCCAATTGGCCGATGCGGTGGCCGAGCCTTTGTCTGGCAACGGTGGTGATCTTGTCTGCCATCAGACGAGAGGAGGCCCGCAACCCATTCTGCTCGTTCGGTTCTACCAAAATCCTGAAGAGGGGGGCATCTGTCGGATCCGAGGTGAAGCCGCAGATCGTGACCGAGCCTGTTTCAAGAAAGCTGTCGTCCTGCACGATCACCGCCGGCCGCGGTTTGCCTGCGTAGTCTCCGGCCCCGGCAACGGTCCAGATCTCGCCTCGTCTCATGCGTCGGACCAGTCCGACACAGCCTCGATAAACGCCTGATCTTCTTCGGCCACGGCGCTTCGAGAGACGGCCATTGACTGGCGCTTTGCCTCAGCCTTGAACGCGTCCGTGCGCATGTCCGGAACCCAGATCTGGACAGGCCGAAGACCCTGGGCGCGCAGACGCTCGCGGTGCTTGCTCACCTTTTGCACGGAAGACTTCGGTCCGGACGGCATGATCAACTCCATGGGTTACATGTAACCTATCACGAAGGCCTTTGAAGGGGAAGGCGACTGACGAGTTCAGGGCGCTTGTCACCCCGCTCATATGAAAAAGGGGCCATGCCTACCGCACCGCCCCCCGAATTCGTCCACTGCCGGAATCTTGCCTGGAGCCTCACGCCGCCCGGCGCGTGCCCGGCTGGCCCTGGTTGCTCTGCCCGCCGATATCGAACTTGCCGATCAGCTGGAACAGCGCTTCCGCCTCCTTGGCAAGCGAATGGCTGGCCGCGGTCGATTCTTCCACCATGGCGGCATTCTGCTGCGTGCCCTGGTCCATGATGGCCACGGCCATGTTGATCTCCTTGAGGCCGATCGACTGGTCTCCGGAGGCTTCGACGATGGCGGTGACGTTCATGCTCACGGCCTGCACCTGGGCGACGATGTCCTCCAGCGCCTTGCCGGTGGCCACCACCAGATCGACGCCATTCTTCACCTGATCGCCGGACTTGCCGATCAGCGCGCGGATTTCCTTGGCCGCGCTTCCCGAGCGCTGCGCAAGTTCGCGCACCTCCTGGGCAACGACGGCAAAACCCTTGCCGGCTTCCCCGGCGCGCGCGGCCTCGACGCCGGCATTCAGCGCCAGAAGGTTCGTCTGGAAGGCAATTTCGTCGATGACGCTGATGATCGTGGTGATCTCCTTCGATGAACCCTCGATCTCCTGCATGGCCGAAACCGCCCGCTCGACGATTGCACCGGAGCGTTCCGCCGCCGCGCGCGTCTCTTGCACCTGCCGGCCGGCCTCCTGGGCCCGGTTGTTGGTCTCGCCGATCGTGGTGGTAATCTGCTCGAGCGCTGCGGCCGTCTCCTCGACGGATGCCGCCTGGCGCTCGGTGCGCTTCGACAGGTCGTCGGCAGCCGAGTGGATCTGGCTGGAGCCGGCCGCAATCGCCTGCGCATTCTGGCCGACCCGGCGCATCGCATCCTCGAGCTTGGCCACCGCCTCGTTGAAGTTCACCCGGATTGCGTCCAGCCGTTCGGCAAAGGCTTCCGTGATCCGATAGGTCAGCCGTCCCTCGGAAAGCGCGTCCAGCGCATGGCCGATCTTGTCCACCGCAAAGCGAACCTCCGCCGCCTCCTTGGCCTGCTGGCGTTCATGCGCCAGGCGCTCCGCCTCGGCGGCCGCGCGGTTTGCCTCGGCCTCCTTTTCCAGCCGTACCCGCTCGCGGGCATTGTCGCGGAAGACGGCAACCGTTGACGCCATCACGCCGATCTCGTCGCGGCGGCCCTCGCCATAGATCGCGACGTCAAGATCGCCATGGGCGAGCCGGTTCATCGCCGAGGTGATCGAATTCACAGGTCGGATGACGCCGGAAACGATGGTGAAGATCGAAAAGCTCGCGACGCCCGCAGCCACAAGCGACAGCGCGATCATCAGGGTTGTCAGCATGTCCTTGAGTGCGTTGCCGGTCGCGAGGTTCTCCTTGGCAACCCGGATCTGCAGTTCGATCAGCCGGGAGATCTCGGTGCCCAGCGGATCGATGGTCGGATAGAGCTTGGTGTCGGCAAAGCGCGCCAGCCCCTCCATGTCCCTGGCGACCAGCAGCGCCTGCAATTCCTTCACCCCGGCATCGGCATTCTGCCGCACCTTGAGGAATTCCTCGGCAATGATTTTCTCCTCGGGGGTCAGGTAGGTGACGATGTATTCGCCCCACTTGGTCTCGATCTTCCCCATCGCCGTATCGACGCTCTTTTGCCCCTGCTCGAAGGTGAAGGCGCCGGAGCGCACCTTGTGCACGGCATCGACGATCTCGACCGCATAGGCATCGGAGATCACCTTCAGCTGCTCCATCGGGATCACCCGGTCGGCGACGATCGAGTTCGAGAGCTTCGATTGCTCGTTCTTCGCGTAAAAGGCAAAGGCGGAGATCACGAAGATAACGGTTGTCAGAAGCGAAATGCAGGACAGGAGTTTCAATCGAATGGTCATCAGTGCCTCGAAAGCCTTCACGGTTTGAACGCATAACGGCGCATAGAGGGCGTCACGGGTTCTGGTGCAGCTGCGGGGTCCGTTACAGGCGTCATGCATGTTCGTCCGCTGAGAACAAGCTTCCGCCGTCGCAGACCCCCTGCGAGATTTAGGGGTCGCCCGTTTACGACTTGCTAATTTATGCCTTCAAATGCGCCATGTGTGTGAGTATTTGCGCAGATTCTGAACAATGATTTCTTAATTTCGCAACTTCAACGCGCACAAAGCCGTGAACGCGCGGGCATGGCAGGTTTTGCGAAATGCCGCCTTCTCGGGCTGCGGCTGCGCCTCACACGCCCTTGATCAGCGCGCCGATCGTGCCGCCGACCAGCAGCACGATGCCGATGAGGAAGGTAAGTGCCGCCCCCGGTCCGCGACTTTTGGCGTCGGCATAGTATTCCGCCGCATAGAGCACCCGCGCCGCCGTCCAGCCAAGGCCAAGAAGTCCCGCGAATATGTCCGACACATAGGTGCCGAAGATCCAGAGCGAGGGCAGAAACAGCACCATCTGCTCGACCGTGTTCTGCTGCACCCGGAAAATCCGCTCGAAGTCGGCATTGCCGGTGGTCCTTAGGGCCTCGACGCCAAACTTCTTGCGCGCCTGTCCCACTTTCAGAAGAAACCAGCAATAGGCGAGCAGGGCCGAAAAGGTCGCCAGAATGGTGAAACGCATGAAGAAAATCCGGGCAGGGTAGGGATGGTTAACGAAACATTGGTAGGCTGTCATGAGAAGGCAAGCAAGCAAGGTTACGGTCTGTCTGCCTTTGTGAATGAGCAGGCGCTTGTTCACCGCAACCAATTCCGTCATCATTCGATGGCAAGGTTTGGCGGTCTTGAAGGGCCGCCCAAGAGAGAAGACAAAGAGACGTAATGAGCACCGATCCATTCAAGTTTGGCCGCGCCTACGACCTGCACGAACTGGTCGCCGACGGGATCATTCATGGCATCGGCGTCGTCTTTGCGCTGGTTGGCGCCACCGCCCTGATCTTCTATGCCACCGTCTATTCCGATTATGCCGATATCGCCGCAAGCTGGATCTATGGGCTTGGCCTGATCATCGCGCTCGGTGTTTCCTTCACCTACAACATGTGGCCGCATTCCCGCGTGAAGTGGATCCTGCGCCGCTTCGATCACTCGGCGATCTTCATCCTGATCGCCTCCACCTACACGCCCTTCCTCGTCCAGGGCGCCGACCGTCCGCTGATCCTGGCGCTGCTTCTTGGCATCTGGGCCACGGCCTTTGTCGGCATCTGGCTGAAATTCCGCTTCCCCGGCCGCTTCGACCGTCTCGCCATCCTGCTCTATCTCGGCATGGGCTGGAGCGGCGCGCTGGCCATGGGGTCGCTCTCGGAGATCATCCCCGAAATCACCCTGACACTGATCATCATCGGCGGCTGCATCTATTCCGCCGGCGTTGTCTTCCATGTTTGGGAACGCCTGCGCTTCCAGAACGCCATCTGGCACGCCTTCGTGGTGACAGCGTCCATCGTTCATTATTCGGCTGTGTTTACGGCCATCAGCCTGGGCTGAGGGCCGCCGACGGCGGCCTTCTGGAAAGCACTGCGAGCCCGGAGCCTGAGTGGTTTCAATAATGAAGAGGGAGGGCTAGCTACCACCGCGTAGCGATTACGTCTTTACGTCGAATGCCTTCGAACCCGAATGAAGCATCGAGGAGAGGCCCAGCCACGCCACAGGATACAGGAACAGCGAGTAGAAGAATCCAGCCAATAGGCCTGTTGCCCACGCACGCTTACCAAAGCCTATCTCCAAATGGGTCGTCAGATAGACCGCAGCGGAGAGCCAGATCGTTGCGACGAAAATCAACGCGAGCGCGGCACCTGACGTCCAAGCTTCGGTCCAGTCCGATGCTCGGCCTGCTCTCTGATGAAAGAACCATCCTGACCAATATCCGGCGATAATCAATGGAAGCAGGAGACTGGCGTTTCGAAAAAACGATTGTTTCGATGACAGTGAAGCAAATTGGTCAACCAAGAGCTGAACAATCACCGCAGAGCCGAGGCTGACTAAGAAGAAACGGATCGCCATCGGCACGATGAAATTGGGCATGGGGAATGTCTCCCGGCTTGTCTAATCGGTGAATGAGGGTGATATTTGTCTATGGTTGCGTCTGCGGCAAGTCGCCCGCGGCATAAGGTTCTGAGTTGCATCATCGATGATAGCAGGGTCGCCTCAGATCCCCGTCAGCGACCCGCGCCGCTCGATCTGCCTGGCCGTGGCGCCAGCACCGATCCGGAAGCCGGCGAGCGTCACCGGATAGGTCAGCACCAGCGAAACGCCCGCCAGCACCAGCGCCGCCACTGGCGGCGTCATGCCCATCTGCGCGGCGAGCAGGGCCAGTTCCGCCTCTGTGATGCCGTTCAGAAACACGATCCCGAGCAGCAGCAGCGATCCCGTCACCACGGCGACGAGGGCAAGCAGGCCGGAGAGCTTCAGGCTGGTCCCCCAGCCCGGCCGGGCCTTCAGTTTCTGAGCCAGATGAGAGCCTGCAGCCGCGCCCGCCGCAATCAGCACGGCCACATTGGCGGCCGATGACAGGCTGTCGCCCCAGCCATAGGCGTCGAGCACCAGCGCCAGAAGGAAGATCGCAAATTGCGCGCCGATCAGCACGAGCATGTAGCGGGTGATCAGGCCTGGAAGAAGAGATGTCATCGTGTCGGTTTCCGAAAGTCGTGGGTCTTGCCTTTATACCAAGTGTCGGTGATAGGAACCTATAGGATGGTTTTTTGCGGGTCTCTGGCTAGGCGCGTCGCGCAGGTCGATGCTGTCGCATCGGCCAAGCGGCGCAACAACGCCAGGGG
>LFEF01020831.1_pt1 | contig 21518 bp, 19 predicted proteins | sample 619371 | NCBI WGS metagenome assembly LFEF01 (sample SAMN03014291, study PRJNA259931) | freshwater metagenome | biome: lake; feature: waterbloom | place: China: Taihu Lake | collected 2006-08 | depth 0 m m
AAAAGGCAAGAGGCAAAAGGCAAAGGGGAAGAAAAACAGGTGTACCTCACTAGCTTAGGAAACGCTATATTCGGTTAAATATCGTTAGTATCGACAATAAAAAATGCGACATTAACTGTGGAATTAGATTATTAATATAGTTTAAAATTATCAAAAAATCTAACAAATTAGGAGAAGAAAAAGTTAAAAATATCGAAACCAAGAGTCAGGAACATCCGAGTTAAAAAAAATTCAAGTTCAAGCGATCGCCATTCCGATTAACCCGAAATCGGGTTAATCGGAGTTATCCTTTTTTTGTCAAACTAGAAGGCTCTCTTGGTCTTTTTTTATTTTTTTAACTCAATTCAGTCTGCCGTGGGGACATAACATCGTTATCTCCTCAACATCGTTATCCCCTCAATGACCGCGGCCGCATCTTAGCACTCAAGCCCTAAGAGTGCTAAATTAACTATAAGGAGTCCTATCACAACAGCGATACCATGTCCAAAATCATTGCCTTTAAAGATGAATCCCGTCGCGCCCTAGAAAGAGGTGTCAACGCCTTGGCCGATGCGGTAAAAATCACCCTCGGTCCGAAAGGACGCAATGTCTTGTTAGAAAAGAAATACGGCGCCCCCCAGATCGTTAATGACGGCATCACCGTGGCCAAAGAAATCGAATTGTCCGATCCCCTCGAAAACACCGGGGCGAGATTAATTCAGGAAGTAGCGGCAAAAACCAAAGATTTAGCGGGAGATGGCACCACCACCGCCACCATCATCGCCCAGGCTTTAATTAAAGAAGGTCTGAAAAACGTTACCGCCGGGGCCAATCCCGTCGCTTTAAGACGCGGACTAGACAAAACCATCGCCTATCTGGTGGAAGAAATCGCCGCCGTCGCTAAACCGATCGCTGGAGATGCGATCGCTCAAGTGGCCACCGTTTCTTCTGGCAACGATGAAGAAGTGGGACAAATGATCGCCACCGCCATGGAAAAAGTCACCACCGATGGCGTAATCACCGTGGAAGAATCGAAATCCCTAACCACCGAATTAGAAGTAGTGGAAGGGATGCAGATTGATCGCGGTTATATCTCTCCCTATTTCATCACCGATCAAGAAAGACAGATCGTCGAGTACGACAACCCCCTGATCCTGATTACGGATAAAAAAATCAGTGCGATCGCTGAATTAGTCCCCGTCCTCGAAGCCGTTGCCCGTCAAGGTCGTCCCCTATTAATTATCGCCGAAGATGTGGACGGCGAAGCCTTAGCCACTCTAGTGGTCAACAAGGCCCGGGGAGTCTTAAATGTCGTCGCTATCAAAGCCCCCAGTTTTGGGGAACGTCGCAAGGCGGTTTTACAAGATATCGCCATCCTCACCGGCGGTCGTCTGATTTCCGAAGAAGTGGGCTTGAGTCTTGACACGGTTAGCCTCGATCTGCTAGGGCAAGCGGCAAAAATCACCCTAGAAAAAGACAATACAATTATTGTCGCCTCCGGGGACAGCCGCAATAAAGCCGATGTGCAGAAACGTCTCGCCCAACTGAAAAAACAGTTAGAAGAAACCGATTCTGAATTCGATAAGGAAAAATTACAGGAACGCATCGCTAAATTAGCCGGCGGTGTGGCCGTCATTAAAGTCGGGGCAGCCACAGAAACCGAACTCAAGGATCGCAAACTCCGCATCGAAGATGCCCTCAATGCCACCAAAGCCGCCGTGGAAGAAGGTATCGTCCCGGGCGGTGGTACAACCTTGATTCATCTGGCTTCTAAGGTGAAGGCTTTCAAAGCTTCTTTGACTAACGATGAGGAAAAAGTCGCCGCCGATATCGTCGCCAAAGCCCTAGAAGCCCCCCTGCGTCAGTTAGCCAACAACGCCGGTGTGGAAGGCGATGTGATCGTGGAAGGTGTGCGCGAGACCGCTTTTAGCGTCGGTTACAATGTCCTCACCGGCAAGTACGAAGACTTAATCGCCGCTGGAATTATCGATCCGGCTAAAGTGGTGCGGTCAGCCGTTCAAAACGCCGCTTCCATCGCCGGTATGGTCCTAACGACCGAAGCCCTCGTGGTCGAAAAACCCGTTAAAGAAGCCGCAGCCCCCGATATGGGCGGCATGGGCGGCATGGGTGGCATGGGTGGCATGGGCGGCATGGGCGGCATGGGTGGCATGGGTATGATGTAATTCCTGATGCCGTCTGGCCTCTCAAAATAATCTCATTCAATTGAGCCAATCTGTCCCTTTTCTCGTTATCATCGGCATTAGGGGCAGGTTTTTTTTCCTCAACCACAGAGATCGCCTTTTTCCTCTGATGTAGAAAATTATAAATTGCTCCAATTGTCTGGAAAAATCTAGAATAATGATCCTTGAATATGAGTATTGCTTCTTTCTTTTTTAAATCTTTTAAATCTCTCTGCAGCTATCTCGCAATAGTCTTGTCGAATTTCAAAACCCACAAAAATTCTTCCTAATCCCAAGGCCGCTATTCCTGTAGAACAAGAACCAGCAAAGGGATCAAGAATTATTTCTACGGGATTAGATGAAGCTTGTATAATTCTCTCGACAATTGCTAAAGGAAATTGTGCAGGATGTCCAGTTCTTTCCTTAGAACTGCGCTTTTCTCCTGTAGTGACTTTAGGAACTTCCCACACATCAGAAGGATTTTTACCGAGGGGATTACAACGATATTTACCATTTTTCTTTTGATTGGGATACTTAACGTTAGGGTCACGAATATTATCTAAGTTAAAAGTATATTCTTGGCAATTTTTGAGATAAAAAAGCCATTTTTCATTGCGAGGACTAAGACGATTTTTTGTAGAAACACCTGCCCCATATTTCCAGACAATTTCTTGTAAAAGATAAAAGGGAGACTTATCCCAAAGAAGATAGGGAATCGGAACACATAATCCCTTTTCTGGTACTTCTAAATAACCGACATTTAGCCACAAAGCACCGTTATCTTGAGTAATCTGATAAATTTGCCGCAGCCAATTAGCACACCAATCAACATAGTCATTGATTGAAAGAACTCGTTCATATTCTTTGCCAATATTATAAGGTGGTGATGTAACAGTGAGGTCAATTTTTATGTCACTATGAGATAGTTTAGACAAAAAGTCTATGGCATCTCCTTGATAAAGAATAAAGCCGTTGTCTGAGTAAAAAGGTTGACCAAGATGACTAACCAGAATTTCTTGAAGAAAATTAAATTTGTTGGCTCTATCTTTTTCTAACTCTGGAGAAAATGGCTGTAGTAAGGAGGAAGGGGCAATCTGAGTTGATTGATGATCAACAATTGCCTCTGCTAGATAAGAGTTTTGTTCCTTATTGGCAATTGGACGAGACTCATCTTCCCTAGACGATAGTTTTTTTTGTTTCCCCTGGTACTCTACAACCATAATCTCAAAGGACAGGTAAGTATTTTGATAGTTTCAATTATGCCCTTATTTTACCAAAATATCACTGGAGTTGTGCTTAATTTAATAACTTTTGTAATCATTCTCCTTCCCTTACCCTGGATGGGGGGGGTAGAACCCCACCAAGAGTCAAAGATTGACTGATAAAGCAGCGAGTTTTCCTTGAAAAATCTCAACTGAGTAGATTGATAATTATGAGATGCACCCGAAAATTATCCCTAAAATGGTGGTAAATAACCCATGGCATTTTTGACTCGATCGAGAGTTTGATTGGCCACCGCTGCTGCTTTGAGACGACCTTGCCGCAAAACTGTGGCTAAATAATCTTTATCCTCTCTAATTTGAGCGTATTTTTCCTGAATAGGTTTCAGAGATTCTATGGTAACTTCTGTTAACATCGGTTTAAATTGTCCCCAACCTAAATCGGCACATTCTCCCGCGACCACCTCTTTACTTTTTGCCGATAAAATACTATATAGAGTTAGTAAATTATGGCATTCGGGACGTTCTGGATCATCGAAAGTTAAACCCTTAACTAGATCGGTTTTACAGCGTTTAATTTTCTTAGCAATGACATCGGGACTATCGAGAATATTAATCCGACTCATCTCGGAAGGATCGGATTTAGACATTTTATTCCGGCCATCGGTTAAACTCATCACCCGCGCTCCTTCCTTGCGGATCATCGGATCGGGAAGTTTTAAAATTGGTTGTTTCGGTTGTCCAAAAAGATGATTAATTCTAACGGCTATATCGCGGGTTAATTCTAAATGTTGTTTTTGATCTTCTCCCACGGGTACTTTATCGGCATCGTAGAGTAGGATATCGGCGGCCATCAGTACGGGATAATCGAGTAAACCTGTGCCAACATTTTCCCCCTGTTTAATCGCTTTTTCTTTAAATTGAATCATGTCGGTTAACCAATTTAAAGGGGTGATACAATTCAATAACCAAGTTAATTCCGTATGGGCCTTAACGTGGGATTGGACAAAGATAGTCGCATATTCTAAATCAATTCCGCAGGCTAAATATAAAGCGGCAATTGCTAAAGTATCCTCCGCAAGAGTGGCGGGATTATGGGGAACAGTGATCGCGTGTAAATCGACCACACAAAAGAAATTATCGTAGTCTTTTTGTCCCTCCACCCAATTGCGGATCGCACCGAGATAATTGCCTAAATGTAAATTGCCGGTTGGCTGCACACCAGATAAGATTCTTTGTTTACCCATAACTCCTGCGATCGCTTTTTATCATGATTTCATTGTATCAGTTTTTGCGGGTAATTTCATCCTAAATCCAATTGGGAAAAATCATTCTCAGATAATAATCCCGCACTGACAGGGGAATGCCTAAATAAATTGGTAGCCAATAGATAAAAGCAAAAATTATCAAAATTATCAGCGAGCGCGAGCCATTTTTATAAATAGGAATGGAACTTTCTAAACCATCGGCTAACAGCCAAGCTAGGGCAATCCAAGTGAAGCTATAGGCAGCCATATAATGATAGAGAAAGGTACAGCGACTAATTTTTAACCAGGGCAGCAGATTGGCAATATAGTTACAGATAAGATAGGCGGAAATTACTCGCTCTTTTCGGTTGAATAATCGACTAAAAACCACTAGAATTGCTCCCGTAGAAAGCCACCACAAAAACGGATTACCCATAGCGTGAACATCATAAATTTTATCACCTACTCTCTCAAAATAATAAGCCACTGGTCGCCCCATTACTAACCAACTATACCAGGGAGAACAATAGGGATGAACATCAGCTTGATTGCCCTTTATTCTCTGATGAAATGACCAAATTTCCTGATGTACTTGCCAAAAATTATATTGATGGTTGACGAGAAGATGCGGTATCCACAGTAAACTATAGGTAACTAGGGGAAAGACAATTAAAGCGATAAAAATGTCCTCTAATCTCAGGTTAGTTGCCTTTGTCCAAAGATGATCTTTTGACTGCTCTTGCTTCAATAATTTTATTAACCAAGCAATACCGATAAAAATAAATATTCCCAGTAAAAATCCTAAGCCATTCCATTTAATATTTGCCGCTAAACCGAAACAAACCCCCGATAATAATAGCCAATTGAGTTTCTGATTTTTCTGGAGTGCTAATAAAAAAAATAATTGTCCAGACAAACCGAATAAAATTAAGTAAATATTATTGAGAGCATAGCGGGATTCCACCAGAAATAATCCGTCTAAACTGGCGAGCAAAGTTGTGATTAAAAATACATTTTTTCTCTGGGTTAATTGATAAGCAATTGCGCCAATAATTAGGGGAATAAAAGAACCAGTCAAAGCATTTAACCAGCGATAACTAAAAGTTGAGCGCAGGGAACCTGTTAAATTATTAATGGTTTCAGGATCGGCAGGAAAATGGGAACCAATCCAGATACCAATAGCAATTAAATATTGACTTAACGGTGGGTGAGACTGGAAAAAATCTTTACCGATGAGATATTCATTGCCGTATTTAGCATAATAAACTTCATCGAAAACAAGAGTATTAAATTGACTGAGATTCCAGAATCTTATCGCCAGAGAAAATAAAAATATTGCTAGGATAGATAGGTTAAATTTTACTTGATAATTCATGGAAAAATAATAGTTATTATAACTGGGAATTTTCTGTTAAACGCAAGCGAAATTCTTTGACGGCAAGACGGGGATTAGGATGGTTGACGTATTCGGCTAATAATTCTAAATTTAAATCTGGTAATAAAGCACTTTTAGGGATTAAAATATATTCGCCATTCTCTTGCAAAGAATAGATTTTTAACTGATTATCTTGCCAAAACCAAACCTCTTGAGTTCCCAATCTTTTATAAACTTCTAAAACTTTCAGGCTGCCACTGGTTAAGATTATTTCGATCGCCAAATCAGGAAACTCTTTTTCTGTAAATAAACAAAAACATTTGTCAGGTTCTTTCCCAGCTTCTTTTTCCTGTTTTCGCAACGTGGTGGAACCTAATCCCCAGAAATCAATTTCAGCATATTCTAAATAAGCTTCCACTAATCTACCGATATCTTCTTTGCTAACTTCATGACGACGACTAGGAGCCATAATTTCTACCATTCCATCTAGGTAAGTGATGCGATAACTGGAACTATCTTCTAAATGTTTTAAGAGGGTTTCGTACTGTTGCCAATTAACCCCAGAAATTAACATTCTTTGTTCAGGATCATTAGCTTTTAACTCGAAACCTTCTAGTCCTTGTAACCGAATCGTAGTCATCATAAAATTAATTACCTCGTCTATTTGACTTAATTACTCAGGAAGACTTATTTTGATTTCTTCTGGCGTTAATTTTAGCGCGTAAAACCCTAACTTTATAGGGATCAGCATCTTTTCGCCATAGGATCTGATGGCCTTTGATTGTAGCACAATGCTCCTCTAAACATTTTTGCCAACCCTGTAAACGTTCGATCGCTTTTCGATCTTCTAACAATCCCCAATCCTTTTCTAATTGAGTTAAGCGAAGCAATTTATCATAGTTGGGATAATCCGCCGTTACTAAAAGCTCTTTTTCGTGTAGAATTGGCGGATTAGGACTATCACGATAATCGCGAAAACTAAAATCAGCCGAACCTAAATATACATCCATGCTAGTAGCTAAAATCGGATGGATTTCTGTATCAAAATCGGGATAATAGAGATAGGAAATTTTGGGTTGACGAAAAGATAAACGAATAACATTAGCATTTTCTAACCGTCCGATAGTTTGACTAGCACAACCTTCATATAAGCGTAATAACATCGGTAATTTTTCCAGAATGCTAATATGAATAGTTAGGGAATAACGGGAAAGTTTGCCTAAAGAACTATTTTCACAAGTACGAGCGATCGCTGGCAGATTTCCCGCACTTATTAATACTTCTTCTGCTAAAGCGCAAGCATTGCGATAACTGCCAAATAAAGCTTTAAAATCGGCACGGGTAGCGGGGGATAATTCTCGTACTTTTGGACATTGGCTAAATTGACTTAAAGCTAAATAAAGTAAAAGATCGGCGCGTCTTTTATCAGCAATTATCTCCCATTCTTCCGCTTCTGTTACTTGTAAAATCACTTGAAAAGCGCGTCTAAAAGTGCCAAATTCTGCCTTAATTTCTTCCTCTTGTAATAATTCTCCTGCGACGGGTAAACGTCCCTGCTGGGTGTAAAATTCCATCAGGGGAGTTAATAAATCTTCGTAATCTTCAAAGCGTTTGAGATGGGTTTTAATTTTAGGAGTGGTAGCGCGGGAAAGACATCTCGATAAACGAAAAGCTTCCGCTTTTTCTTCCTCTCGAAAAACTAGATAAACTCCCAAAGTTATCGGAATAGAATCAACTCCTAAACTGCTATCAATATACTGTTTTAGTTCTTCCTGTTGATAGTATTTTTGAAAGGTATTGCGACGGGTTATAATTCCATCTTCATAAGCCATTAAACCCCGTTCGCTATCATCAATTAAAATCTGTGCCGAAACGATTAAAACTTGACGGGTTAATTGCCAAGCTTTTAATAAAGCTTCCTGCCGTTCTTCGGCGGATTCAATAACATTAATTACATAGCCTAAATTAACAATATCAGATTCAATTAAAGGACTATCGGGACGATAATAAGGATCCCAACCTTCACTTTGATAACCCTGTTCAGCTATGCGTTCTATATCACCTCCATAACCACAACCGTAATCAAAAAAAGTGGTTTCCGGAAGGAATAATCCCGCCGCTAATGCTAATCTTGTCGGACGAGAAAGGGTTTTGCGAACAAGAGCGGCTTTGTGGCGATCAATTATTATCGATTTTTCCTTTTGTCCCTCTAGATTACAAACTAAATAATCTCCTGCAAAATCAAGGTGATGCTTTCTTAAAAGCCGTTGCCATTCCTGTTTAGTACCGATGGGATAAGAACTGTTTAAAAGTCCTAAAGCACTCTCGATTTTTGTGAGATGCTCGAATTCTTGATAAAGAGGATAGTCCCTAGTCACAAAAGTTTCTTTTCGGTGTAAAATGGGCGGATTATCAGCATTTTGATAATTCCATTCACTTAAGATTAATGTCCCCATATCTACCACTAAACTTTTAGTTAAAACTGGGTGAGGTTCCCGATCAAAATCGGGATAAAAAAGATAGGATATTTTCGGTTTATCGGTGCTAAATTTAATTATTGTTGCCTCAGATAAATGCTGATTAATTCTTGCTTGTTGTTCGTAATTCTGGAGAATAGGATCCAGTTGCTGTAATGCTTCTCGATGAACATAAAGCGCCCCCGGTAATAGTTTACCGATGGGACTAACTTGACACAGTTGCACGATTACGGCGAAATTCTCAGCCATGGCAATTAATCTGTCTAATAACAAATCCTAGAGACAGAAAAAACTAAATAAATCTAGTTAAATGAACCCGATAGCGCTCTTTTTTGGTCACAGTAACCTCACCCACTTCTAGACGACCTTTTCCCCGAAAAGAAATCAAATCACCGGTTTTAACGTTATAACTAGATTGACTGATATCTTTCCAGTTAACTCGCACATCCCCAGCGCTAATTGCCTCGGTCATTTTACTGCGAGAAATGCCAAAACCCGCCGATGCGATCGCATCTAAACGTAGGGAAGCTTCCACAGTATTAATTTCTTTTTTTTGCGGTGGTCTAACTTTTAATTCCGTCAAAGGAATCGGGCTAGTTTTCACGGGAACTGAACGCACTTGTCGCAAATTAGCAGATAAAAAATCTGCCAATTCAGGCACTACAATCGCCTGCGCTCCTCGCTCACCTAAAACGATTATATCGCCCACTTTTTCCCGAACGATCCCCGTCCCCAACATCGCCCCTAAAAAATCCCGGTGGTTAGCGGTATCAAAAAGAAAATTACCGGCAATATCAAGGGCAGATAGGGGAATATCTGTCACTGCCAAAGGTAGATCAACTCTAGCAATACCGAGGCGCTGTCTTTCTGCTTGGGGATAACCGCCCGATTTTTGCATTGACACATCGGTTAAACGCTGAAAAACCCGTTCTACTTCTGCCAAAACCGCAGGAGAAAGAAAGTCTGTCACCGTCACTTCCCAAGTCTTGATCGCTTGTTCGGCTTTATCAATAACTTTCGCTATCTCCTCGCGGTTCTCGACACCCTTTAGTAATTCTTCTCTTGGTAACATTGTTTTCTGGTAATTAATCAAAAATTCTTAGGAAAAAATCAGATGACCGATAACTTATTCCTAATAACCGTTCACCGTTCTAGGGCGTATCCTTGCAGATTTTCGGGGTTAAATTGACGGAGGATAAGAGTCGCTTGATTTTTTAGGTTTTCTGAACCCTGCACGATAATAATATATTTTCCAGCACCGAGACGATTGCGATAGGGAAGTGCATCGCCACTGCCGGACGACAAACCCACGCCACCACCGACGAAAATACTGCCCATCGCCCCCCCAATCGCCCCGGCAATGCCGCCAACAATATGATTGCCCGGTTCTCCGGCCCAATCAAAGGTATGCAATCCCGTAATCAGGTTAAAAAGGTAGCCACCGGCAAAACCGAAGGGAATTAGCCAAAAAGCCATGAGAGTAGCCCGTTTTTTGGCTTGTTGGAAGGGATCGATCAAACCGAACTCATCGGCACTTTTATAGCCGCGACCGAGAATGGTCACTTGAGATTGGGGAATTCCCGCTTTTTCCAGGGCAACGGCAGCTTCTTCTGCTTGTATGCGATCAGCTAACACGGCAATGAGATAATTCATATTCTCCAACTTTTCAGGCTATCTTTATCTCCCATTGTAAGGATTTTGGGTACGCAAAAGCCGATCGATCGAGAAAATATTAAAGGGGAGGCGTTAGTCAATGGTTAATTCAGTTTTAGCTGTTGCTGAATCAAGGTATGAATGCCAACTGTGCATCCTATCCAAAAGTTAGTTTGGGTCTAGGTTTTAAAAATTCCGAAAAAGGTTTCTATGATTGCTTTTGACTGATTGCCGTCCCGGTTAATAACATTGATGCTTGGTTTTCACTCCAGTGAATCATCCAACTCGGTTGTAATCCCAAAACAATAATAAATAAAGCCAAAGCAATTTCGGGAAATCTTTCGGGCCAGGTACTGCGAGGAATGCGCGATAATTCGGGGGTTAAACGACCAAAGAAAACCCGATTAATCATCAGGAGAAAATATACTGCGGTTAAACCACTAGCGACCAAACATAGGAGGGTTTGTATCGGGAAAATCGGGAAACTGCCACGAAAGACCAAAAATTCGGCGATAAATCCTACCATTCCGGGAATGCCGGCGCTGGCCATAGCCGCTAAAATCATTAACATTCCCGTGATTGGTAAACCTCTTTCTGGATTTAATAAACCGCGTAAATAATTCACATCCCGACTGCCGGTTTTTTTATACACTACTCCCACCAACAAAAATAACAAAGCGGAAATTAAACCGTGACTAATCATCTGCAAAATTGCCGCGGTGATGCTTAATCTGGTGGTGGCCGCCGCCGCTAGTAAAATATAGGCCATGTGGGAAATGGAAGAATAGGCCACTACTTTTTTCATATCCTTTTGGGCAATAGCGCAACTGGCCCCGTAGAGGGCGCTGATAGCTGCTATCGTTGCTAACCAAGGGGCGATAGTCACCCAAGCGTCGAGAAATAAACCGACTCCAAAGCGCAGCAGTCCATAGGTTCCTAATTTGAGTAATATTCCCGCTAAAAGCACAGAAACGGGGGTAGATGCTTCGACGTGGGCATCCGGTAGCCAAGTATGAAAGGGAAAAATCGGGATTTTGATGGCTAATCCGATGAGAAGGGGGATGAGGAGCAGTAATTGGGTTTTAACGTCTAAATTATTCGATAAAAGGGGATTATAGGCGAAATTATTAGCACCGGTTAGCCAAACTAAGCCGAGGAAAGAGATTAGCACTAGAAAGCCTGAAATTGCCGTGTATAATAAAAATTTCATGCCCGCGTAGCCGCGTCTTTGCCCCCCCCAAATAGCAATGAGAAAGTAAAGCGGGACGATTTCTAATTCGTAAAATAGGAAAAATAGCAGTAAATCCTGCGCTAGAAAGGCCCCCGCTACTCCGGCATTGAGTAACAGGAGCAGGGAATAGTAAAATCTCGGTCGGTTAACCTCTGTCCCACTAGCATAAAGAGCAATTATTGTCAAGATGCTGTTAAGAAAAAGTAACGAAAATGATAAGCCATCGACCCCGAGGGCATAATTGAAACCGAGGAAATTAATCCAAGGCAGGTTAACCGTGAACTGCATTTGCGGGTTCCTAGGGTCAAATTGCCAGCCAAGAAGAATATTAAGCAGTAAGAGAACGACAGCAAGAGTTAGAGCTAATCCTCGCACTTTTTTCGCCTCTAGAGGCGTGTAGGCAATCAGTATCGCCCCTATAATCGGTAGCCAAATAAAAGCGTTGAGCATTCTTTACTTTAATGGGGATGATAAACTTAATATTATTGCCTAAGCGGTCAATCTTTAGCAAGATAGCTATCAACTTTTAACATTTATTAATAAAATGAGCCAGAGATTACCATTACCAGAAATTCGTCGGGAAAAAAACAGCGATTTTGCTGCCATATACCGAGTAAATTCCTTGGCTTTTGGCCGGGAAAATGAAGCCAATTTAGTCAATGCTTTCAGAAATAATGTCCCTGTCTTTTCTTTTGTTGCTGTAAAAGAAGAAAAAGTTATCGGTCATATTCTCTATAGTCCAGTGTCTTTAGAGTCGGAAGATAAACCTAATTTAAATCTGCTGGGATTAGCACCCCTAGCCATTTTACCCGATTATCAAAGCAAGGGCATCGGTTCTCTTTTAACTCAATATAGTCTAAGGGAATGTGCCGCTAGAGGAATTGATGCAGTGGTGGTTTTAGGAAACCCGCATTTTTAACAGGAGCGCAAGGTTTGGTTAAGTATCGTCGAGAGTTTGACTCGGTGTCAAAAAAGTTTCAGCTAATTTAATTAAAGTGGTTCGATTAATCTTACCCTGAAGACTTTTTGGTATCTCTGGTAATTTTATCCAATGTTTCGGCAGTTTATAATTGACTAATTTATCTTTAATCTGGGATTGAATAATTTTCTGGCTTATCTGAGAGTTAACGGGTACATAAAAAGCGACAATTACCTGTACCCATCGAGAATCTGGCAATCCTAAAACCACCACATCTTTAACTAAATTAGTTTGTCTAATGGCAGTTTCTACCTCAAAAGGATAAACATTTTCTCCTCCAGTAATTATTTTTTGACTATCCCGACCAATGATATATAAATAACCACTTTCATCCAAATAACCTAAGTCATCTGTCTCGAAGTAGCTTGCTTGATTAAGATGGGGATAATAGCCTAAAAATAAAGATTTCGCTTCAATAATAATTTTCTGGTTATCGGGATTAATTTTTATCTGAGCATGGGGTAATACCTGTCCATTACTATTATTGCCTCGTCGAAAATCTTCTGGTTTAAGAGTGACAATTTGTGAGGCAGTTTCCGTCATTCCGTATGTGGGAGACAGAGAAATATTATATTCTCTAGCTTTTTCTAGTAAAGATGGCCATGCAGGGGAACCTCCTAGTAAAACTGTTTTAAAATTGGCTAACCATCGAGGATCATTTTCTAGAAAGAATTGTAATTGAGTGGGGACTAAGGAGATAAAATAATCTTGAAGATTGAGATTATTTACACGCTTTTGTTTGATTTTATGGTAAGGAATAACAGCAAAATCTCCCCCCGTTAAAAAACTTCTGAGAAACTGCATTAAACCACTAACATGATATAAGGGCAGTAGGCAAAAAGAGTTAACCCGCTTGACTTGAAAATATTCAGAAAAACCTTTGACAGAAGCAGTTAAAGTTAACCAGTTATGGATAGCAAAGCGAATTTTTCCCGAGGTTCCTCCCGTGGGTATCATCAGAGAATTAGTCAAAGGATTAACAGGAGGAGAATTATAGTTAAAAACCTTGATATTTTCGCCAAAAATATAATTGGGTTGCATCAGAGAGAAAACCTGTTCCCATTCGTTAGTTTTCCAGTCAGGATTAGCTAAAAATAGGCAACTTTTTGACCTGACGGCAGCCAAGAATATCGCTAAGAATTTAATGGGATTGCCTTCGGCCAGCAGCATAGTTAATCGAGGATTATCTGCGGCGATAAATTGCTGAGAATAGGACTGATATAATTGATAAAATTTCTGGCTATTGTATCCATATAACCAATCTTTTTGACTGAGATATGCTAATTGTTTGCTGATGTCGTCCACAGTTTTTCTAACCAATCGGGGTCACTATTATTAAACCATTGTTGCACACCAAAACCTAAAGCTCGCTCCTTTCGGGGGTATTCTTGTGCTAGACGTAAAGCGGATTTTCTGCCGATATTAGTTTCTAAAACGGAGGAAAATACTAAATCTAAGGGATATTTTTTCCAGAGATTTCTTAACCCTTGTATTGAACCAGTAATAGCAGGTTTAATCACAAAAATTCCTCGCCATCCCCGTTGATAACATTCCTCTATTTGTCGAAGATTGGCCACCGATTCATCTAAGGCAATTCCTGTGGTAAAATCTTGACTTAATTGCAACATTTCCGCTAATTGAGATGAGGGTAAAGGTTGTTCGATAAATTCAATTATTTTACATTCATCGGCAATTTTTAACCAGATTTTACTCTCAGCAATACTTAATCCCCCATTGGCATCTAAACGCAATTTAATTTTCCTGGGTAATCGGTCAATTAATTTTTCCAATAATTTTAACTCCTGTTCAAGAGAATTAACTGCAATTTTCCATTTATAAGTATTAGTTTGATTGGCGGCTAGAATATCATCCAAACAGGGAAATACTGCCGCACCAGTGGGTAATAAATAACTATAATTTTTCGGTTCTAATTCTCTTGATTGATTCTCTATACTCAAATCTTCTAAAGCTGATTCAAAGGCAAATTGACAAGCGGGAAATTGTTCGGGAATAGAAAAAATTGAAGTTATTGATAGGGGATTTTCGAGACTTTTACAGAATAATATTGCTGCCGATAATGTTTCTGAACCAAATTCAGGTAAAGGAGCAATTTCTCCCCATCCAATACGTCCATCTTCCGCTTCTAAGCGAATAATAATTCCTTCCCTAATTTGCCAGAGTCCGTGATGGGTTTGTAGGGGACGCAGCAAAGGACGCTGATAAACACGAAATTGCCAGAAATACATGATTAACTATAAGTAGTCGTGAAAATTAATTTTCTAGTCGAGATAGGAGACATTTCAGGGATCAGTAAACAGTAAACAGTGAAAGGCTGCAGCTCAATTTTATAGAAATATCTATATCATATTTTGGGCTTGTAGGGATAGGGACGGGTGCATCTCATTTTTGCACTCTCAAAAATTAATTATGCAAGAACTCTATAGTAGGGTTGATTCATGAATCAACCCTACCCAAACCCCGGAGCGCATTAGTTTTTCGGTGGGATGCTTACAGGCAGCTGCTGATATATCTGTAATAATTTAAGGGTCACTGATAATTGCTGATTGTCGGTATTTCTGCAAATGTGAGATGCCGCCTGTGGGGACGAATTGCATTCACCCTCTTTTAATAACTGCTGCTGCTGATCATAATTGGGAGAAAGTCCCGAGATGCACTCGATAAATATTGACTATATCGCCATATTTTGGCTTCTTTTTTGAGGTTTTGTTCTGCTAGACTCAATTGCTCAATACTTCATCGACGAGCAAAGGGGAAACCATGTTACTTTTTCTCCAACTTTCTCGGACTCCTGTGGAATTTTTTGGGAAAACTTTGATTCAGTTTTTTGGTAATTCGCCCTAGGGTGGCTCTACTGACTTTAATCTGTGTCTTTTCATAGAGTAAGTTAGATAATTCTTGCAGGGTTGCATCCCTGTTAGCTTCGATGATTTCCACAAGAATTATTAATTGCTCACTATTTAACTTGGTTGGGGGACTGCCTCCCTGGGGACGAGGACGGATATCTCCCGTTTCTCGATATTGTTTCAATAACTTTTGAATAAAGCTTTTGGCCACATTAAATCTTTTGGCCAGTTCTCGAATAGAAATTTTTTCTTTTTCCCAGACATCGATAATTTTTTGGCGAAAATCTACTGAATAGGGTCTCATGTCTGCTCTGGCTCTCAATTATTTGTCTATTTGCCTTCTATTGTACCTCATGGCTCCAATAATTGCCATATTTTCAATGGTAAGCTAAGACGCATTTAAAGCGCTTATTCTTAAGATTAGCCGAATCTCCCCCAATCCCTTTACTGTTGCCTCTTGCAAGAGTGCCTCTTGCCTCGTCTCAACAAGCAATTTAAATGCGCGGGCAGCTTAGCGATCAATCTTTGTGTCCTTTGTGTCTTTGTGGTTCGTTCCAGTCGCTCCCCCGCAGGACTGTATTTTAGAATACATTCAAACCCAAGAGAGCCATCAGCTTTTTTCTCCCTACTCCCCCCAACCCCGATTTAGATAAAAAAAACTGGAGCGAGCGCTTTTCGCTACCCCAGTGCTGTCACGGAATTCAATTCTGTATCTAAATTAACACATTATTGGCAGCAAGCATAATTAAGGAAATTGGAAATTTTTCCAAAAGGGGTTTCCAAAGGCTGTAACCTTCACTGACAGGGGATTTCAAGCCTGATAAGGCCAAAGTTTTTGGAGCCTATCCTCGAAAATTAAACTTCGGCGCTGAGATGTTCCCCCAGATGAACGGTTTTCACCCATTTTAAACGTTTAGGACGCAAAGCCATCCGCAGGCTGACACTGGGAATAATAATAAACCAGTGCATCATATAAATCATGCCGCGAATGGTTTGAGCAAGGATGTCTAAACCGAGAGCAAAAGTGAATTTTTTACCCCTATTAACTCGGATTAATCCTGTCACCATACCCCAGAGAGAAAGGGAAAGAGCCAAACCAGTTAAAGGAGTTAAAATCGGGGCTTGATGACGAGTAATAGTGATTAAAAGATCGGGAATAGCGGCCGCAGGTAAGATATATTGAACGATCAAAAAAGCAATTAAATCAAACTTTTTCGGCCAGGGCATGGGGGACTTTAAAATTGCTTTCCAATAGTCGAGATAACGCTGAAAACCACCTTCGGCCCAGCGATTGCGCTGATGCCATAAAGCGATCGCAGTTGTCACCCCTTCTTCCGCTACTGCGGGAAAATTTAAGACATTAATTTTCCAATTATCGATATGGAGACGAATAGTTAAATCAAGATCGTCGGTGATCGTCTGTTCATTCCAACCCCCGCAACGAGTTAAGGCACTACGACGGACAAATTGACCATTTCCGCGCAATTCTCCGATCCCTCCCACCGCGATCCGTTGCTGTTGAAAACAGCTATCAAAGATCATTTCTACCGCTTGTCCTTTTGTCCAGAAGTTTTCGGCGGCATTGGCGATCGCTTTTCGCACCTGTACCGCACCCACTTCTCGATCGTCGAACATCGGGACGACATGACGCAGTAAATCGGAGGATAATCCCGCATCCGCATCGAATACACCGATAATTTCCCCGTTAGTCAGGGATAAAACCTGATTCAATGCTCCGGATTTGCCACCTCCGGCATTAGCAGCACGATGGAGAATTTGTAATTGGGGATATTCTAAAGCAAGGCGATCGAGAATTGCACCGGTGTTATCGGTGCTATAGTCATCGACGATCCAAACTTCTAACTTATCTTGGGGATAGTCTAGATGACAGAGATAATTAACCAGTTTCGTGATTACGGTTTCTTCATTTTTGGCCGCTACTAAGAGGGACACCCTAGGTACAGAGGCTAAATCCTTATCCAGTAAAGGAATTGGCGGCGTTTCCGGTTTGGTGAACAGCAGCCGCAAAGCTTGCCCCGATAGTAGGATAGTTAAGGCGATAATTGCCCAATAACCCCAACTCAGCCAATGAAGTCCGATAATTATTGTCCAGATCGCCATGAGGCTAAAAGCCGCTTTCTGTCTGCGTCCCGATCGGCCTTGAAAAATTTCGCTCCTAAATTCGTCCTCCTCGTCTTCGGGATCGGACCAGTCAGATAGGAGGGAACCAATCGGGTCTAATTCTTCGTTATCATCCTCTCGCGACCAATAATTTTCTGCCATAATCGACTCAGGTTAAGTAACTGTTCCAGTAGAAGCTTATTTCTTGCTTTATCTTACCGAAAATTGTTAAAATTTTTAACAGAATCTTAAGTTTTTTCGGGAAAGAAACCCCAGTTTTTCAGGCTATTGGTTCCTTTTACCCGATAAATGCGCTTTTTCGGTTAAGATTGCTTTGTTTACATTCGTTGAGAAAATTTAACATTTATCCCCTATGTCAAACCTGCTCCTCTGTGTCGGACTGATTTGTGGCTCAATTATTTGGGTGGAGATCGTGCGTGATAGCTATCATGCCCTAGCTCACCATTGGCAGCCCCTTTATCGTCTGCACGTCTGGCATCATCGGGTTTTTCGTCCCGATCTGTCGGTAATGAGCGAGGAAATTTATCGTCGGGCGCACTGGTACAATGATGTACCGGAGGCCTTGGTCATGTTGGCTGCCAGTGTTTTACCTGTACTATTGGCCTACTCTTGGGGGTTCGATCGCCCTTGGTTGGGTTGGTTAGGTTCCCTTTATACTTTGGCTTTTCTCAGTACGGCGATCGGTCGAGGTTTAGGTATCGCTAATCTGGAGGAATTAACCGATTTAACCCATCGTCCGGGGCAATTTGAGAGTTTACCCGCTCAATGGCGCGTTAATCGTACCTACCACTGGCGACACCATTTTGATAACCAAAAGGCTTATTATTGTGGAACTTTCACCTTTATGGATAAATTGATGGGGACGGCACTTTCTCTCAAGGGTAAAACGATCGCCATTACCGGGGCGAATGGAACTTTAGGGCGATCGCTGTTAAAGTACCTACAACTGAAGGGAGCCAAGGTGATCGCTCTCACTTCCGGGGATAATGCGATCGCTATTGAAATTAACGGCGAATCAGTACCTGTCAAAACCGTAAAATGGCAAATCGGTGAAGAAACGCAACTTGAGGACCTATTTAAGTCTGTAGATATACTGATTTTAAATCACGGCGTTAATGTCCACGGCCAAAGAACCCCAGAAGCGATCGAATTAGCCTACCAAGTGAATACTTTTTCCGTCTGGCGTTTAATGGAATTATTCTTCAAAACTGTCCGCACTAACGAGCAAATTGCCCGCAAGGAAGTCTGGGTGAATACCTCGGAAGCGGAGGTTAATCCTGCCTTTAGTCCCCTCTACGAACTCAGTAAACGGGCGATCGGTGATATGATTACCCTGCGTCGTTTAGATGCCCCCTGTGTGGTAAGAAAGCTAATTCTTGGCCCTTTTAAGAGTAATTTAAATCCTGTGGGTATTATGTCCGCCGATTGGGTGGCTAAACAGATTATCAAGGCGGTACAGAGGGATAGCCGCAATATTATTATTACTATTAATCCCTTGACTTTTATCACCTTTCCAATTAAAGAATTCTCTGTTTCTACCTACTTAAAACTATTTACTCGTTCCCCAAAAAATCAGGAAAAACCCTAACTAGGGTTTGCGGCAAAAAGTTTGTTGGTGGGGGTAGGGTGTGGGGTGTGGGGTGTGGGGTGTAGGGTTTTACCCATTTTCAGGGGGTTAATTACCTAAAATTCAGGGAAAAAGTCCAGAGATTTTCCTCCCAATCACTCCAATCGCTGGCACTTTTTGATTTCAAAAAAGTCTAAAAGTGTTACCCAACAAGGTTTTCAGATTTATTCAGCAATCCCTAACTATTTATCCTTAATCGGGGATCAGGACTATTTTTCCGCGCACTCTTTCCGATTCACTATAATTATGAGCTTCTACCACCTGGGAAAAAGTATAGGTGCGATCGATTCTAACAGTTAATTTTCCCGATTCGATCGCTTCTTTGAGAAATTGCCAGTCGGACGCTTGTGCTTGAGCAAAAAATATCAGTTTCCCTTTTTGGGGCAACCAAGCACCGAGATAATTTAAGAGGATAATTCCGGGATTTGGGAGGGTGGTTATATAGCTCCCTTGGGGTTTTAAAAGCTGACGACAGTGCCAAAAAGAAGACTTAGCCACAGCATCGAAGATTATATCATATTTCTGCTCAGTTTTTCTCCAATCTTCTTGGGTATAATCGATAACTTTATCTGCTCCTAAAGAGGTGACATAATCGATATTTTTACTACTACAAACTCCATCTACTTGTGCGGAGAAAATTTTCCCTATCTGCACGGCAAAGCTACCCACTCCTCCCGATGCACCATTAACTAAAATCCGATTTCCTGCTTGAATATTGCCAAAATCGCGCAAGACTTGCAAAGCGGTAGAAGCGGCTAAAGGAGTGGCGGCAGCTTCAATAAAGCTCTGATTATGCGGTTTTTTAACTAATAGGGAAGCGGGAATAATCGCATATTCAGCATAGGTTCTACCGGGTAATTGATTGAGAAAACCAAAAACCTCATCTCCGATCTGGAATTGTTCCACCTGACTACCTTTTTCAACGATAATTCCCCCATAATCAAAACCTAATTGCAGGGGAAATTTATTACCTGTGGCTATTTTGAGCATTCCCCGACGAATCTTCCAATCAATCGGATTAATCCCCGCTGCCATAATCTTAATTAAGACTTCTTTCCCTTGGGGAATTGGCTTTTCTATGTCTGTGTATTGGAGAACATTACTATCGCCATAGCGATTAATGATAATAGCTTTCATAATTAAGAAAAAAGTTGATAAAATAGTAAGGGAGCAAAAGTAATGACCAAGAGAACAAAAATCCAAACTCGTCCCGCTAAAAGATTATAATCTTGCCCTAATCTTGACCAAGAGTGACCGGCGATAAAATGACCGAACAAAAATTCAAAACCCACTGTTAATACTAACCAAATTAAACCGATGGTAATGGCTTGACCGGACGATTCTAGACCCCAAAAATAGACAAGAGTGCCAATATAAAGACTAAAAAAGAGGATTCCTGTCAGGGTAGAAATTTGATGAGCGCGTAGTTCATCGAGATATTTTCCGTAGGTGGTTTCTCGGAGGATACCGTTACTAACTCCTATTACGATCATCGGTAGCCATGCGACAATGTAGCGACTAATCATAAGTTGTTGGTTTAGAACTCGCTCTAATTGGATTATAGCTATATTTGGCTGATAACTTGAGATATTTTCGTAAAAATTAATATTGTTACTTGCCTAAATTTTCAGCCAGATAATCAACTAGCTTTTTCACTGTTGTAAATTCTTGGCATTTTTCTTCTGAAAGTTCAAGATCGAATTCTTCTTCTAAAGCCATGATTAATTCAATCGTATCAAATTCATCTCCTCCCCAATTTGAGACTAATAAACCATTACTACAAGAACTATAAGAACTATAAAAGCTATAAGAACTATAACTACTGAGGGTTTCCTTAGATTTTAAATAAAATAGTTCATCATCAATAGGTATCTCAGACTTTTCCACCTCTAATGGATCACTAATTATCTCTTGAACTTTGATAAAAATTGCTAATTTTCTTGTGACGTTATTTTCTCGGTATCATCATTTTTTTTATCGTTAATAACAGCATTAGCTTTTTGTTCTGCTATTTTAATAGCTTTCTCTTCATCGATTCTCCTTGATTCCAATAGACTGGATTGACTGAAAAATAACTGATATCTCATAACTTCAATTCTAGAATTAATTAAGTTTCGTATTATATGAAATTCTACTTTATGACCACTTTCCTTGTAAATTTTTGTGGCTAAATCCCAAACAATCTGATCGCGGTTTGCCTCTAGCTGATTTAATTTTTCTTCACTCAGAGATACCATATCATCTAAATACTGATTGATCATCATTGCCAGAATTTGCATCTCATAATTTTTGCTGTCTTCATTCATTTGATTAGATCCTCTGCTGCAAAAAATCTCAACCGTATTATATCTCAAGATAAATACTTTTCTAAAAAATCTAGGGGTGCATCTCACATTTGCAGAAATACCGACAATCAGCAATTATCAGTGACTCTTAGATGATTACATACATATCAGCATCTGTCTGTAAGCATCCCACCGAAAAGCTAATGCGCTCCGGGGTTTGGGTAGGGTTGATTCATGAATCAACCCTACCTTGAATCAA
>LFEF01020054.1_pt1 | contig 21473 bp, 28 predicted proteins | sample 619371 | NCBI WGS metagenome assembly LFEF01 (sample SAMN03014291, study PRJNA259931) | freshwater metagenome | biome: lake; feature: waterbloom | place: China: Taihu Lake | collected 2006-08 | depth 0 m m
GTCAGATAATTCGAGCAGAAAATGCCGATGTTTGCGAGCAGAGGCGCTTATGTTGGCAAGCCGCTACACTTAGATTTCGAAGCGCCATCAGCCTCCTCGGTCGCCCCGCCTTGCTTCCCTTCCGTGGCATCGGCCTTCTTCTTGTCCTCGTGGCGGACAAAGCCTCTCAGCACCGACAACTTGCCCCAATGGTCGATTGTGACGATTGCCCCTGCCATTGCGAGGTCTTCGCTGCGATAGGCTTCTTCGCGTTTCTGCAGGACGGCAATTTCCTGCTCGACGGCGGACAAGGCGGCCTCTGCACCTTCATCCTCCTGATCCGCATCGATCTGCGCCGCCAGTTCGTCATAACGCTCAGTCAGTGCGTCAAGCTTGGCTTGATCCTCGTCGCTTAGGTCCAAGCGCTGCGGGTAAACCCGGGCCATCTGATAGATGTTATCCGGCTGCTGAGCGCACCACTCGACCCATTTCCAGCCTTCGGCCTTCACGGCTTCCGCCTCGACCTCCAACTTCTCGGCAACCAGCTTTTCAAGCAAGCCGCTATCGCATGCAAAGCCTCCTCCCTGCTCGGCAAACAGGTCGCGGCGCACTGGACCGCCAGCCGCCTCATAAACCTCTAAACCGCCGATCAGCGCGAGCCGCTTGTCGCTTGCAGGGACTTCATCCACGGCGAGACGGCGCTTGATTGTGTTGGCGCTGCGATCCCATGAGGGGAGGGCATTCCAAACCTCTTCCTGTCGAGCGTGATCGTCGGTGATGGTGAAGGCGGCAAGCTGCTCAAAGGTCATATCCTCGGCGCGGAACGCCCCGAACAGGGCAGGGGAAACTTTCGCCAGCGCAAGACGGCGATTGACGATGATTTCGGTTGTCCCGAACCGGGCGGCGATGTCCTTGATGGACTTGCCCTCATCGAACAACGCTCTGAATGCCTCGAACTGGTCGGCGGGGTGCATCGCCTCCCGCATCACGTTCTCGGTCAGGCTTAATTCCGTGGCGTCACCCGCCTCCCGGACGATGACATTCACAGCGTAGTCAGCCGTGATCTCGCCCCGTTCGGCCAGAAGATTGAGGGCTGCAAGGCGGCGACCGCCAGCGGTTACGAGGTATCTCCCCTTGGATGTCTTGCGCACCACAAGGTTTTGAATGACGCCATTTGCGAGAATGGACGCCGACAGGCTCTCGATGCTCTCCTTGGTGTAGGTCTTGCGGACGTTCTTCGGGTCTGCGTCCAGCTTGTTCAGTGCTACCGCGATGATGTCGCTCATGATCTGTTGCTCCAATTTTCCCGTTTCCCTTGGGAGCAAGCCCCGCTAGTGGGCGAAGCCTCTGCCTTCGTTCTCGAAGGATGTGCCCCCACATCCGGCGGAACGAAGGGGGAGGGCTTCAGCCCGCTCCCGTTAGGACGCCGATCGGGTCATGGGGCGGGAGAAAGGAAAAACGGAAGGTTTGCCGGCCTGACGGCGAAAGCCGTTTTTCCTGGCGAGCGACAGCGCTTGCGCGCTTGCCCATTGGCGCGATCGGCGACCTATCGTAAGAGCGGTATAGGGCAGGGTAGAAGGGCGGCCGATCCTGGCCGCTCCTTTCGTATGCGAACCGGCGACGCCGGTTCTCCGTCTTCTGATCCAGGTTATAACAAGTTGGATCTGCCCGCTACGCTCCGAGTGATGAGCGCTCCGCTCCTCGGGCAGCTCTCCATTTCAACTTGATTCAACCTTTCGATAGCGGCAGCCGCCGTCCGCTCGGATCGATCGGCGCCAGTCCGAGATCCGAGGAAGATATTGAAGAACATCGGAGCTTTCAGCATAGCGCCGCCCCTCCTTCAGGGGCGGGAAAGCGGGAATTCTCGACACGGTTTTGACGGATAAAGGGAAGCCGCAGGAGGCTTAGCATTAGCGCCGCGAAGCGGAAGCCGGGACCGACTTCCCCCGGCAAAACCGTTCCGTGCTTCTACAGCCTGAGCGTTGCGTTCATGATGTAGTGGGCGATCTGAAACAGCTGCTCAACAGTCGCAGCCAGACTTCAGTTCATCTGGGACAGCTCGCATCTGGCCGCTTTGCGCCATTAGCGGACATCGAACGGAACGCCTTTGAGTTAGGAAAGCTGGTAGTGCAGCCGCACACATCCTTCGTCGAGCGTCTTTGCGCTGATCAGCTTCGGGGTTGATCTGAAGCCGGTCGATGGGAAGAGAGGGCGGCCACCTCCCAGCAACTCCGGGATGATATAGATCTCAATTTCATCGAGCGCGCCGCGTTCCATGAAAGCCATCTGCAGCATCCCTCCACCCAACATCCAGACATTACCATCTTCCAGCCCTCGAAGTTTGGCTATGAGGTCATCCACATTGTCTCTGATCTCAATCGAGCGTTTGGGATTTTCGATGGGACGGGACGTAACGACGACGACCCGTTGGTCGCCATAGGGCCAAGGTGCGGGATCTTTTGCCAAGAAGTCGTAGGTGCCGCGACCCATGACGATCGTGCGGATGCCCTTCACGAATAGGCGGTAATCGTGCTCGCCCAGATCCATGCCGTCGTACTTGAACAGCCAGTCAAGCTTGTCATGCTTGTCTGCGATGAAACCATCCAGACTCGCTGCAATGTATCCAACGATCTTTGCCATCAACGCCTCCTTGATTCATAACCGAATGTACGTTTATATATTGCCATGACGAGACGCAAGACAATTCCCGATGAACAGGTCCTCGACACCTTGTTCGAGCTAATGATGAAGACAGGACCCGATGGTTTGACCTTTGCGCGTGCGGCGAAGGCTTCAGGCTTGTCTGCGGCGACACTGGTGCAACGCTACGGCAACCGTGAGCGCATGGTCGAGGCGACCCTAATGCAGGCGTGGGACCGGTTGGATGCTGAGACCGAAGCTGCAGACCTCGAAGAGGATCTATCGCCTGAGGGAGCCATCAAGCTTCTAATGCGGTTGATGTCTCCCGACACGGCCGAGCGTGATGCCACTGATGGGCTTCTTCTGCTGCGAGAGGACATACGAAACCCGAGACTTCGCAAGAGGGGCGCAGCGTGGGGACGCGTTTTGGTCTCAGCACTGGGACGACGGCTGTCTTCAGACCCACAGGAGGCAAATATTCTGGGCTGGCAGATGGCCGCCCTCTGGCAGGGAGCGCACACCTGGTGGGCGTTCGATCAGACGGTGCCCGCAGATCGTGCGATTCGGCAGGCTCTCGAGGCTTGGCTGAAACGGCGTTGACAGCCGGCACCGGAAGAGATTCAACGGAAGCGCCGTTTTGCTCAAGCTGCACGGTGGCGGCAGGCCTCGGAAAGCAGACGCGGCAACATTAATGGCGACAAAGCGCCAAAGGGAGACATAAGCTGCTCTGAGCTTGGAGGCTGGAAGGTGGCGATAGCTGTGACCCGAAGGCGCAAGAGCGACTATCAACCCGATAGTCGCCCCTTGATTTCGGCACAATTGAGTTCCTAGCGAACGTCGAACCTGCTGAATGAAACCTCAGCTTCACAAGGCCTTCTGACAAACCAACGCGTTGGTCAGAAGGCCGTGGCCAATCTTGCAAGTTCGCGCTCACAAGCAAGAACGATAGCCTTGGGGTTTTCAAGGGGTGAGAGGTGACCCGTGTCGGCTAACACTTCGATTTGCGCCTCCGGCAGAAAGCTGGAGTAGATGCTGCGCAAAGCTTCCACTCGCTCAACCTTGTCTTCGTCGCCCACGAGGATTTGGACCGGTGCAATTATGTTCGACACGTCCGCCTTCAGCGCCTCGACCATCCCACGTTCAATCCATTCGCGTTTTGCGCCTTCAGCACCTGCAAGCGTATCCTCAAGCACTATCGCGCGGTCTTGGGAAGAGAGCGATTTATGGGCAAGAATCGTGAGTGCTTGGGCAACCCCCTCTGGGGACTGGTAAGATGTGAGCATCTGATCGCGGATATCTCGTGGTACGGGCATGCCGGTTGGCGGAGATGGGGCAACGAGTATGAGAGCCTCGGGGTTCAGACCTTCCTCCGAAGCTAAGATCTGCGCGATCTTGCCTCCCATGGAATGGCCGACAAGGACCACCCGCTTCAGTCCAAGGGCCGCGATAACCTCGGACACGTCCCCTGCCATCGTCTCGAGATCGTAGCATTCATTTCGGGCCACGGATCTGCCCCATCCGCGGAGGTCGATCCGAATGCATCGGGCCTTGTCGCAAAGACCGTTGACAACCTGGTGCCAGGTGCGCGCGCTGCCACCCCAATAATGAAGAAATACGAAGACGATATCTCCATGTCCCTCGTCAATGACGTGGATCCTCGCGTTGCTGGTGGTAATGAACCTGGACATGCTTACCTCCGTTTCAAAGTTGACGCTCACGTTGTACGGCATGAACGCTAATGTGATAATCATGTTAAGAATTGAAACATTCCTGCACCGGAGTGGATAATGGCATTGGACAAGCTGACCAGTATGACGATTTTCCGTGAGGCGGCTGAGCAGGGAAGCCTCGCTGCGGCTGCCCGTAGGCAGGGGATGTCAGCCGAAATGGCAAGCCGGCACCTTAAATCACTTGAAGATCGCCTTGGTGTGCGACTGCTGAACCGCTCAACTCGAAAGCTTGCCCTTACTCCGGCTGGGCAAGCTTATCTGAACCGATGCGCAACAATTTTAGACGAGATTGCTAGCACCGAGGCCGAAGCTGCGACATTGCAGATCAAGCCAACGGGACTGCTACGTCTCACCGCCCCGCTCGCATTCGCCAATGCTGTTCTCTTACCCGCGCTTGATCGCTACTTGGACGCGTATCCCGGTGTGTCGCTTTCACTCGACCTGACGGAACGCGTCGCAGATGTAATTGGAGAAGGCATTGATGTGGCCCTTCGCCTCGGAACGCTCCCAGATAGTGCTCTAACGGCACGGCGGCTGGCAGAGTTTGCACTTTTGCTTGTTGCGTCACCCGAGTATCTCGCCAGCATACCAGGGCTTTCGAAGCCAGAGGACCTAGAAGGTCACGACGTTCTGATCTACACGCAAACGGCCCGTCCGAACCAGATAACATTAGCAAACGCTGACGGCCAACAAGTTAGCATACGCCTCAGCGGCAGGGTAAGTGCTTCGGATATCGCCTTTCTACTCGACCTTGCGCGGCGAGGCCGCGGGCCTCTACTGGCGCCTTCCTTTTTGGTAGAGGATGACCTTCGCGAAGGACGATTGCAGCGGATTTTGCCGATGTGGTCTGCGCGATCGCTGCCGTTGAACGCAATCCTTCCAAGCCGTTCCCTCGTTCCCTCAACCACCCGCAGCTTCGTCGACTTCATGTCCGAATGGTTTCGGACTTGATAGCGCACACGCAATCTTGTTCTACGGCACCTACGGAATTCAAATGCGCAGGCCTTCAACACGGGAAGCGAACGGGGCTGAACTCCCCGGTCAGGCGTCCTTCAAAAATGCTGCCAGAACCAATTCCACCAATCTGCCTGCCTTGTGTCCGCTCGCACCGCTGACAACAGGATTGTAGGACAGCGCAACAATGATCGCCACGAGTTCCTCGGCTGTGCAGGGTAGCCGCTGGTCGGGAAAAAACGGTCGCATTGCTTCGCCAACGCTACGCCAGTTCCTGTTGAAGAGAGCCGCGTATCGCTCATCCAGAGCGCCGCTGCGCTGTGCCTGCTGCATCGCCTCCAACATCATGAAAGACAAACTCTGGGTCTGACTTCGCTCTTGCGCCCATTCCGACAGGAACTCCACCATGGCCGACGGAGATGAAGCCGCCTCGATGCGCTCGATCAGGATCGGGGTGACTTTATCGGCCTGCGAGGAGATGATTTCCAGAAGCACATCTTCCTTTGACTTGAAATGCGCATAGAAAGCGCCGCGCGTGTAGCCTGCCTCCTCGGAAATTCCCTCAATTGTCGCTCCGGAGTATCCTTCCCGCAGAAAGACGCTTTGGGCACAGTCGAGCAGTCTTTGCCGCGTCAGCGCTCGGCTCTCTACCCGCGTCAGGCGTGGTTTTGTGATCTTAGTCTGCTTCATAAAGAATGACATAGCATTGCCGTTTTCAGATGCACAGTGTATTTGAATGCAAAACGTATTTGAATTCTCCAGAGTCGAGTTAGGAAATCTCATGTCAGCCCGTCGCCCCCGCCCCGTTTCGCCACATCTAACGGTATGGCGTTGGCAGATTTGGGCCATTGCCTCCATCACCCATCGAATAACGGGATTGGGTCTCTACTTCGCGGGCACGGTGATGTTAACGTGGTACCTGACATCCCTTGCGACGGGACCCGAAGCATACGAGACCTTCTGCGGGTTCGCCGGAAGCTGGGTGGGACAGTTCATCTTGATCGGCCTGACATGGACACTGTTCCAGCACATGGCCTCTGGCATGCGCCACCTCTTTATGGATACGGCAAAGGGATTTGAGCGAGCCGCCTCCCGTCGCTCAGCCTCCCTAACTTTTCTTGTCTCCGCGACCTTTACCGTCGCATTGTGGCTCTATATCTGGCTCACCTAGCTTGCATCCAATCACATAGAACGTCGTCGCGCGCTGGAAGACGCGTTAAAGCTCACTTGTCTTTGCGCCTTCTCGACACTCAGCGGCGCAGGTTTACCTTCTTGCCGCTGTCGTTTTGTGTATCTGCCGCCTTCACGACTTCAGCTCTCGAAGGTGGGGCAGGAATATCGCGAGCACGCCGATTACCGGAAGGAAGGCGCAGATTCCGAATACGAAGACGATCCCCTTCCAGTCTGCCAATGCCCCAAGCATTGCAGCGCTAATACCGCCAATTCCGAAAATGAAGCCGAAGAACAGGCCGGAGACCATCCCAACCCGACCTGGCATCAGTTCCTGCCCGTAGACAACGATCGCCGGAAACGCCGAGGCCAGGACGAACCCGATGATGGCACTGAGCAAGACCGTTGGCATGAGGCCAACATGCGGGAGAAGCAGGGTAAATGGCAAAACACCCAGGATCGAGACCCAAATTACGAGTTTCCGACCCAGGCGGTCACCAATCGGTCCTCCCGCAATCGTGCCAGCCGCAACAGCGCCGAAAAACACGAACTGATAGACCTGCGCATCTTGGGTGCTCACGCCGAATTTTTCCATCAGATAGAAAATGTAGTAGCTCGTGAACGCTGCCAGGTAGATGTATTTCGAGAACAGCAGAGCAATCAGCACGGCCATGATGACCGAGACCTTCTTTCTCGATAATGTGGCGTGCCGAACAACCGTGCCAGCTTTAGGACGTTCGGCGTGACCGTTCTGTTTGTACCAACGACCGAGGACCGTCAAAATAATCATTCCTGCCAATGCGGCCAAAGCGAACCGGGCCAAACCGTCCTGACCAAGCGGCAGAATGATGAAGGCTGCCGCCAACGGGCCGACAGCGGAGCCGAAGTTGCCGCCTACTTGAAACAGGGACTGCGCAAGGCCATGTGATCCGCCAGATGCAAGGCGAGCAATACGTGACGTTTCTGGATGGAAAATCGAAGACCCGATTCCGAGCAGGACCCCACCGATCAGCAGGACCTCGTAACTCGGGGCATAGGCCAAGGTAATAAGGCCGAGCATTGAAGATGCCATCCCGACCGGGAGCGAATACGGCATTGGCCTGCGGTCCGTATAGGCACCTATGAATGGCTGGAGGAGCGAGGCTGTCAGTTGATAGACGAAGGTGAGGATGCCGACCTGGGCGAACGTCAGAGTGAAGTTGCTCTGCAGGATGGGATACACGGCGGGCAGCAACGCCTGCATCATGTCGTTCAGGAAATGGCAAAGGCTTGCCGCTCCTAGAACGGAGAAGACGGCTTTGCCAGTTTGGGTGGGCGGCGCAGTTGTGACGGTAGACAATTTAACCTCGTTGCGGATTACCGCTTCTTGATCAACAGAGCCTGCGAGAGTAGAGCTGGAGTGGTCTGCCCATCCACCGGTGATGGGCCTTGATATTACGAATGTGGGCCATATGCGCAGTCCGCGTATCGACCGGGTTGATCACCTTCCTCGGCCTGTCATCGGCCTTGCCCACGATTACGTCGATGGATTTTTGATCGAGCCGCACGAGCATCGTCGCGGGCAATTGATGAATGCGACCTCTGGACTGATTGTGCTGACAACGCCTGAAGGAAAATGGGTGATGCCGCCGCATCGAGGTATGTGGATTCCCTCCAGGGTGAGACATAGCGTGCGAGCTGTCGGTCTTGTCCGGATGCAGAGCCTGTACGTTGAGACGGACCGGTTAGGTACTATGGCGTCCACCTGTCAGGTCGTCGAAATAACCCCCTTCATGCGCAGCCTGATCGGCGAAGTTGTCCGCTTAGATTTGGACATCGATCCAGACCTTCGCAGCATCACGCTCATGGACCTGACATCGCTCGAAATGGAGCGACTTCCGAGTCTGCCTCTTTCGCTACCATTTCCATCAGACGAGCGGTTGGAAACGAAATGTCGTGAGTTCATGGCAGCTCCGAATATCCACCAAACAACCGATGCTTGGAGCAGTGATCTTGGGATGAGCAGACGGACGTTTACACGCATGTTCCGCAAGCAAACGGGACTAAGCTTCGTCGCATGGCGACAGCAGGCCTGCCTGCTCTCTGCGTTGCCGCAGTTGTCTGGAGGTGCCTCGGTCACATCCGTGGCAATGGACTTGGGTTATGAGAACCCGGCGGCTTTTACGATTATGTTCAAGCGGGCTTTTGGTAAGCCTCCGTTGGCATACCTCGGGCTGAGAAATTAGCTCAACTGGTCTCGCATGCGCTTTTCCGCGATGACAGGTTTGGGCCGCCAGGTGTCTTCCGCCTCGCGCCAAGAGTGGACCAACGCTCTATGCTCCAAACGCCAGCGCGCCAAGATGCTGTCGGACCCATCTCGCCTCTTCCGAAGCTGTGCGGCGGAAGTGCCGTTTGAAGTCGCGGCTGAACTGAGCGGGGCTGACATAGCCAACCGAGAGAGCGACTTCCGCGATCGCCATGTCCTGGCGCGCAATCATCAATCTGGCCTCATGAAGCCGCATGGCCTTGACGTATTGCATCGGGCTACTGCCGGTCAGGGCTTTGAAATGGGCGTGATAGGACGGAACGCTCATGCCTGCCTCGCTTGCCAGATCTGCGACGGAGACGTCTGAGCGGTACGTCTCACGCAGCCGTGCAAGGCTTTGCACGATTTTTCCGAGCGTACCTCTCTGCTGTAGGGCTGAGATCATCGCCCCACCCTGTGGGCCGACGAGAACCCGATAGTGTAGCTCGCGCAAGATGCCCTTGCCCAGCACCGCAGTCTCTACAGGATCAGTCAGGGCATTCAGCAGTCGCAGCAAAACGTCCAGGATATCGGGTCCCATCTTGCTGGATAAGAGACTTCTTGCCCTGGCGGCCGACGTCCCGGAGGACCGAGTCTCGATGACGGAGGCGATCTCGGCCGCTAACTGCATGTCGAATTCCACATAGATCGCCAGCAGCGGTCGATCCACGCTGGCGACGGATTCCATACGGAACGGAACGGGCACGGAGACCGAGAGATAGTGCTCCTCGTCGTAGAGATAGACGTCGCCTTCCAGAATGCCCTGCTTCCGTCCTTGCAACACGAAGACGGCCCCCGGCTTGTAGAGCACCGGGACGTCATGAAGCACCATTTCCGTCTTCAGAATGCGAAGGCCGGGAAGTCTCGTCAGATTGTAACCCTCATCTGAGGCGAGCAGTCCTGCCAACTCCAGCAGCCGCCGACGAACAAGCCTCTGGCTTTCGAAATTCATAGGATTTGGCAATGAAGTCATAGAAATTGCTCTCATCAGGCTGCGACGGGGAGATTATCAGTCAACGGCAACGATCAAACAAGAAGAGGATGTCGCGCATGTCTAAGAAGACCTTTTTCATCACCGGTGCCAATTCGGGCTTCGGTCTTGCAATAGCTACGGCAGCCAGCAAACAAGGCCACACGGTTGTCGGTACCATTCGCTCCGAAGCTTCGCGGGCAAGCTTTGCAGAACGCCTGCCTGCCATCCGTTCCGTTCTATGTGACGTCACCGAATTCGACCGGATACCCGATGTCGTCGAACAAGTTGAGGCAGACTACGGGCCAGTGGACGTCCTGATCAACAATGCCGGCTACGGCCATGAGGGCATCCTGGAAGAGTCGCCGCTGGAAGAGATGCGGCACCAGTTCGAAGTGAACGTATTCGGAGCGGTTGCAGTGGCGAAGGCTTTTCTGCCGCGTTTCCGTCAAAGACGTCACGGTTTTATCGTCAACGTCACCTCAATGGGCGGAATGATCACCATGCCCGGCATTGGCTACTATTGTGGCAGCAAGTTCGCCCTCCAGGGAATCTCCGAGGTCATGCGCTCAGAAATGGCGCCCTTTGGGGTGCACGTCACCACACTCTGCCCAGGCTCGTTTCGAACAGACTGGGCCGGGCGTTCGATGATCCGCACGGAAAGATCTATTTCGGACTACGACGCGTTGTTTGATCCGATCCGAGCGGCACGTCAGGAAAAGAGCGGCAAGCAGCTCGGTGATCCTGCGAAGCTCGCAGAGGCTGTCCTGGATCTTGTCGCGTCCGAAAATCCGCCGCCGCAGCTCTTGCTTGGCAGCGACGCCCTCAAACTCGTCTCTGACAGGATTAAGCGCATGCAGCAGGAGATCGAAACCTGGAAAGCCATCACGGTCTCGACTGACGGCTGAAATGTGCAGGAACGACTATGTCAGACCGCGGCGCCATCCGTGCGGCGCGGCTCGCCGCTGAATTGCATATGCGCCAACCAGTCCAGGTCGGTTTCGCTGCGGCGCAAGCAGGTCAGACGTCGGCTAAGGGCCGCCAGGCGTCTTCCGCCTCGCGCCACAGCAGACGTCATTTCGCGGCAAGGGTCGCTAGCCAGGAGCGCCCTAATATAAGGTCTACGTCGTCCCGGGCCCATCCATGACCAGCATCGATGATATGCAGTGAAACGATGGCCCCAGCTCTGTGCAAATGCCCAGCAAGAACGGCAGCGTCGTCGGGGCGGCGTCGCTCGTCGCGCTCACCGGCCACAATAAGATTTGGTTTCTCCGGCATCCGCGGAAAACCGAAGCCCGGTGATAGGGGTTCGGGGCGCAAGAGAATTGCCCCTGCAAACATCTCAGGAGCAACAGAGAGCAGCGCTTCAGCAAATATTGCACCGCTAGAATATCCCACCGCAATGATATCGCCTGAGGTCGGGCGATCCGCCTCGATCTCTTGCGCAATCCAATCCATTGCCAGGCTCACGACTTCGGCAGCAGCAATGCTCCGATCAGGCTGGCGTCTGAAGAAGGTGAACCCATCCGCCTGTGCAAACTGACCGCGAGGAGCATGTAAGTGGGCGTTAGGTGCGAGCTTGCGGCAAAACTCAAACAAATCGGTTTCGTCTCGCCCCGAGCCGTTGAAGGCCAGAAGTGTCAACATGATTTCTTTCCGCGAGGAATGGCCGCCACTCTCTTGCATCCCGTCACAACAAACGTATGACCGCATTGGGCCGGACGTCGTCACGGCGCAGAAGCGCCAGAAGCAGTCATTTATGTGACAAGGTGAAGCTGATATTCTGAAGGTCAGGACATTATGGTGCCAGCGCAGGGGGACGGTTGCGTGATCTATGCTTGGATTGATGGCGTAAAGAGGCAACCCGTCGCCAAGGGCGAGCGTACCGTCTGCAAGGATTGTGGCGGGCTCCTCACCTCCGTCATGCCCGCGCAGAACGTAAAGCACTGGCGGCACAAGGCGGGCGATTGCGATCGCTGGGGCGAAGGCGAAGGCCCCTGGCATCTGGGCTGGAAAGAGCAGTTCGACATGGAATGCCGCGAAATTGGCCTTTATGACGCCGCCGCCGGTGAATGGCACCGCGCCGATGTGCTGTGCGGTGCCGGTACGCCGATCGCGACCGTGCTGGAGCTGCAACACTCCAGCATCAGCGAGCAGGAGCGCATAGAGCGCGAGGCCTTCTACCGCCAGAAGCATCGCATGTTCTGGCTTGTCCACCTGCACGACGAACATAGCTTCACCGGCACCAGCTTCCGCCTGTCGCTGGGCCTCGGCGCGCGCACGGCGACCGTGGACGGCCATAATTTCGAGATCGTGCACTTCGCGTCGCGCAGCAGCCAGTTCATCGAAAAGTGGAAGCGCTCAAGCGCGCACGTCTTTTTCGATTGTCAGGGCCACATCTTCTACCTCGCCAACGAGAGCGTGGCAGCGCGGGCCAATGGCGGTCTTCCGCTGAAGAAAGGCTATTTTGCCTGTTCCCGGTTATCGCGAGAAGACTTCATCCGTGCCGTGCACGGGGCGGGCTGACACCATTACCGACCCGAACGGAGGCCTGATGATGGTAATGGGCAAGGGCCTCGACAGCTATAGGGCTACGGATAGGCCGCACCCTGCAGGGCAGGGTGCGGCCGTACTTCACTGAGGCTTGTTGTCGTTTCCGGCCTTGCTGTTGAGCTCGACTTGATAGCTGAACTCGACCTTGGCGATGAGCGGAAGCATCACGGCGATGGAGAACCGAAGTTGGCCCTTGTGGGGCAACTTCGCGATTTGCCGGTTGATGAACTGGCGAAGGCGACGGCCGGTTTTCTGGCAGAAGGTTACGAGCGTTTTCATTAGAGGTTCCTCCTTAGTGGTTGTGCGTAATCGCGAAGCTCGAATACGGCTGGAACCGCCGAGTGCATCGCGTAGCGATCGCAATGGAGCGAAGCGGAGAGGAGAACCCTTTAGGGTTGCACGCCAAGGCGGGGCCTGACGTATCGTGCGCAGCATTAGATTACGTACGGACACTAAGGAGCGGCCTGAAAACGCGGCCTTCGTAGCCCCGGCCGTCGTCTTTGCCTTCGACCGGCAAATCGTGATCCGGCCGCCAGGTCGGATCTCCATCGCTGTGATGCTGCAGCGGTGGTTGAGCTCGCGTCGATGCTCCTAGCCGGAAACGACAACAAGCCTCAGTGAGCCGTCCCGCTTGCGGGGCGCGTCCGTCGTGAGGGGGAAGGGGAGTTTGAGGGGAGGGGCCGAAGGGGGCTCCCCTCATTGCGGTTGGGTGCCGCTCGACGCGGCGCTCAAGCGCTCCTAAGCCTAGGCGGCCTCGCGCTTACGCAACAAAAACCGCTTCAGGCTCCATCCGGCTCCCAAGATGTAGGGTGGCCGTCCAAGAGAGTAGTGCCCGCAATTCAGCCGCAGCACGCCCACTCTGGCTCCGGCATTCTGCAGCCGCCCTAGCAGGCGTTCTGACAGGTCCGGCAAAACAACCGTGTCCCTCGATGCTAGGACGACATGAAGTTCGAGGCCTGGCCGCGCCAGCCTGTCTGCATGGTTTTCAAGATTGAGTGATGCCCACGCTCGTTGCAGCTGAGCAAGCGTAAGATGCGGCTCGAGGCTCTTCCGGATCGATCGGGTTGCGCGCCCGGTCCAAACCATTTCGGCGAGGCTTCCTGCCGTGAGGAAGAGCGACGCCCGAGAAACGGCGGTTTCATGCGCCGCGACCAGTCCGGCTATCCAGGAACCAAGACTCATCCCGAGGACGGAAACATCCCGATACCCCTCGCGCTTCAGCCAGCGGATAAGCTTGCGCCCGTCCCATACAGCCTGTCTGACGGCCTGCACCGTTCGGCCGAGATTGGCGCTGAGCATGTAATCGGCATAGAGCGAGCCCGGGCGCTTGCGCTCCAAGTGGTAAGGCATGGCGATCTCGATGACTGTGACCCCTTGCCAGGAGAGGAACCCGGCAATCTGCCGGTTCCGACTTTCGGCGTTCCAGTGATGGAAGATCACCACCGCCTGATCGCGTTTTCCGCTCTCCGTGATCCTGGCCCACACGATGTTGTTTTCAGCAACATCGGTTGAAACGTCCGAAGGGAATGTCAGCCAGCCATCCCGCAGCTCAAAGCTATGATCGCTCGCATCAGGCAGCTCAAAAAAGCCCGGATCAACGGCGGACTTTTCCGCGAGAACGCAAAACCCCTCTAGCGTTTCAGCCGCCCCCATGCCGGGAAATGCACGATCGGCGTCCAGAATGAAGTCCGTGATCTTCTTGGCCTCTGCGCCGCGCTGTGCGCGACCCTCGTCCCAACGATCCTGCCAATTATGAAACATGGCTGTCGCCTCTTATCTCACGGGCACGCCAAGCTGGCTCAAACGCCGGATCAAATAGACCATAGGTCGCAATGAGTGCGGTAACGATCAGCAAAACAGAGAAACCATCGAACGCGTCGATCAACATGTATGAGACGAAAAGCAAACCGATCACCGCAGACATCTTCCACAGGGGGAAACGAAGCCGCCGATCATCCCCCAAGCGGATTGCTCCATACACAAAGACGCTGCAGGTCGAAAGCACGACGAGCAAGCTGCTGTAGTGTGTGGGCATGATGTAATCGAAGGTCCTATCTCCATCGTCGTAATCTGCCAGCGCAGCCCAGACATCGCGGACCAGCCATGTCACGAAATCCGGGCCCTGCGATGCAAGATAGGCACTTTGTGCCTTCATGCAGATGGCAGCAAGGACGACGAGCACGGAACATCTGAAGACCCCGCGCATGATGCGCAGACCGATTTCACTGGTGTCCGGCCAGCCTCTCTGCTCGCCAAGGAGTTCAGTTCCGCGTTTAAGCTTCCATAGATCATGGATGATCGTATGCAGCAGGATCAGGCCGGCGAACAGCAGGTAGAAGCTTGTGGACATGTACAGATAGGCAAGGGCGGTAAATACGATTGCCGCCGGCGTCGATAGGATATCCGGCCTGATGATACCGATCGTCCCCCAGCTTGGGGCAAAATCCTGCGCTTGCTCAAGCAGAGGGATAAGCTGCACGCCGATCCATTGCACCACGCCCGCGAATAATATGCAGATCAGGAAAACTGCCCAATAGGTCTGTGAGTTGGCCTGCAAATGTAGCGTCCAGGCGTCGCCCCTTCTTACACGATCAGCCTCCGCCAGTAGCCTGAGCCGGCCATCATGCTTCCAGAAACCCAGAAGCTCGATGACGACGGCGAAAAACAGTGGCAACAGCACCATGAACAGGAAGGTCCAGTTCGGTGCCCAGAGGAAGCCAACCTGCTTCTCGATACCATTCGCGCGCACATAGGTGATGCTGTGGATCCCCAAAATGTAAGAGAGGAATCCGAGGGCGGACGAACCGGCGAAGATCCAGGCCGGCAAGTTCAGATGTGATCCGTGCGAGAAAATCGCCTCGGTCTTAATTGCCAAGCCCCTTGGCCGCTCCGCTGGCATGGTTTGAAGGTCCACCGAGACGACGGGCGTTAGCGGAACCTGGTTTATTTCTGGCGCTGACGTGTCAGGCACACGCAGGGCAGTCGCAGTCGAGCCGCTGGTCTTCTTTTGATCTCGCCGCCTGGCGGTCAGACGCGCTTGGGCCGAGCTGAGCTCATTCAGCCAATCATTCGTCGCCTCGCGATCGTCGCAACCGAAGATGCGTGCCAGCCAGCGAATGTTGGCCGGACTGATGCCTTTGTCATTCTCCTGAAACCAGAGCTGGACGGTGCGAAGATCCACTCCGACACGGTTGGCGTCGATCTTTGAGATGGCATCCGCCAGTAGCTCCGGCGTCCACGGGCCTTGGGGAAAACCGTCTTCACCCAAGGGGCGTCCGGCACCCGCAGCAGCCATTTTCTTGAACAGTTCCTTGAAATCGCTTCCATCCGCCGGCGGTGGAACAAAAATCTTACCGTTTTTTTCCAATGACTTACAGCCCAAGATTTCGTCTTGTTTCGTATCCTATCGTGCGTTGTGGACGATTTGATGGTCTGAGACGATCCCCAATGCAACTAGATCGGTGAGGCATCCGCCATGCTACTGTCGTCATCCAGTTCGCGTTCGTCCCGTGAAGTAATTGCCGCTCGATGCACCAAAACGGCTCCGGCATTGTCCACGTCCAGGAGAGTGGTAACGGAGATCGCAGCTGGTGCGACAGGAGGAAAACCCTCGCTTCATGAGCTGATCGATCAGCATTCAGCGGCTGTTCAAGGGGGAAAAGAGGCGAAGGCGAGCCGCCGGGCAATCATCAATTATGAGCCAAAAGGCGACGGTGAAGCATATCTGAAGCTGACCTATCTGGCCGGTTATCTGATCGCGACCAGGAGCTCATTATCGATCCAAGAGCTGAAGTCGATTTCTGAGAACTCTGGCGCTCGTGGACGCCCCTGACGTTCCGATCCCGGTCTCGCTTCAGCGGCAGCAATCGGGCGGGAGGGGAGTCGAGGGGAGGGGCATGGGCTCCCTTCGGGCGGACCGCAGCCCGCTCGATGCGGCCAGGTTCGCAACTGCCAAAATGGCTACGGGGCCGGTTCTTCCGAACCAGCCCCGCGACAAAGCATCCAATAATCGTCAGCGTATCAATCCTAGCCGCTCGCCAAGGCTTGGCGGCGTCGGCGTTCCCGCTTCCTTTGTCATGGCGATGATGGCGTTCTGTGACAGCCCTTCGATCTCATAGCCAAACCGGCGCGCGCTCTCGATGATCGATTCAAGGCTTGGATGCTGCTCAAGAAGCGTCCCGAACCACAGTGCATATTCGTCGGTTTCCTCGTCGGGAAATGCCTGCAGAAAGAAGGTGCGCAACGGCGGATCGTAGCCGATTACGGCGTTCTCGTCGGTCTCTTCCTCGGTTTTCACGGTCACGGTGTAGCGGCTCAATGGTGTCCCTCCTGATGTCGGGCCGCATCGAAATGCGGCCCAGGTCCTATTTGAACAGCGGCATTGACCGCTTGTTGGTCAGGTTGGCGCGGTCGGCCTCAAAGCGGTAGCCGTCCCAATCCTTCCACGCTTCCCAACCTGCCGCGGTGGCGCGCCCATACCAGACGCGCACCTTGACCTTATTGTTTCCAAGGTCCTCGACAACCTCAACCGTGTGGCTCCCTCCTAAACCGGAGGGCGTGTCGAACACCTCAACGCTTCGGCGCTGGCCGTTGCTTTTCATGCTTCGCCTCCTACAGCCGGAAATGGGTAACCAAGCCCTGATTGGCTCGGTGGGTTGCCAGTGCATAGGCGCACGCCTGCGCCAGAAGGTCGGGATTCGCTGTCATGCCCGACTTCGCGCGTCCCTTGATGTCGGCTTTCAAGTCGTCATCGCTGGTCCCAACGTGCATGTTTCCGACAATCCAGCGCAATTGCGCATAGGGGATCTCGTCAACGCGCCGAACAGGCAGGGCCGAAATCAGGCCCTTGCGTTGACTCGCGGCCTCTCCGGCCTCACTTGCCTCCTTCTTGGTCGGGAAATAGGCTTTCACCAGTTGGCGGCGCTGCGCGTCGGCAGCGCTCATGAAAGCGTTCGAGCCGTCTTCCTGAGTGTATAGGCTCCAGTCGGCGGCACTGCCGCCGAACATGGCGTCGCCTCGGCCGGAAAACTCCATGACTGTAAAGATTTGCTCATTCATGTGGGGATCCTCTGTTCTCCGGGGCTGATCAAGCGGCGCTGTCGCCGCTGATCGATTTCAAGACGCACTTGGCCGCATAGCGTCCGGCCTCGTTCAAGTTGCGCTGCCACGCTCCTTGCGATGGGGACCAGCGGAACCCGTGAGATTTCAGGGTGCGCCGCGTCTGTTCGTCCGGCTTGCCGGGAAACAGCAACTGAATGCGGGCCATGTCGGTATTTTCCTTGACCGTGACGGCTCCTGCCTCCGTCTCGACGTCCTCGGCGCGGTCGCCGCGCTTCTTCATCGCAGCAAGCGATGCAAGGCGGGTTTGCATGCGGCGCAGTTCGGCGCGGGTGTTGGTGGTGGAAAAGGCGCGTCGGTTCTGCCACGGGGCAAGGGTAACGCCACGCGATGCCCTCTCCTCGTCCATGCCGGTTTCGGCCACCACACGGGCCAGAATGTCGGCTTCGCTCGCCTGATCCTTCTCCATCCGGCGAATGATGACATTCGCCCGTTTCATCCGGTCGATGGACAGTGCCAGGTCTTCGATCCGCGAGGCGATGCGCTGCATGGCTGCCGGGTCGCCGGAGCGGATCGGCTCGTCATCGGTCCCGTGGGGAAACGCCTTGCGCTTCACTGCTTTTTTCGCAGTCGCGATATGGGCTGAGATGTCAGCACGGCGGGCGTCTGAAACTCGCATCCGCTTTTCATTGCGGGCGACGGGAAAACGCGCAGGTCCGGTGATGAACCAGTTCATGCAACGGCCTTCCGCTGCCCAATACTTGGCGGTGATCTCGACATGACGGCGAGCAAAGGCCTCTAGTTCAGCATCCGGCAGGGGCAGTTTTGCTTGCTCCCACAGCTCCACCATGTAGGCGGCAAAGCCGTTCAGGCGCTCTGCCAGCCCTTCCAGTTCGGAAAGGGTGCGCCGCTCCGGAAAATGAGTAAGGGCATGGAAGCTATGTTCGATGTCCTTCGCCGCGATGGTCGCGGCAAAGGTTCCGGCGAGAATGGACAGGGTGCGGTCCTCGACAACAGCGATGATCATTGGACTACTCCCGCCATGACGGTTGGGTGAGTGCGGGTGATACGGGTCTGGAACCCGATCAAAGCGCCGCCCAGAATGACCCCATTGGGGGAATGCTCGTCTGCCTTGGCAAAGACCGGATCAAGAACCGGCTTGCAGACGTTCAGGCGGGCCGCTGCTTCCTCGATGCTGATCTGCGGCGGTAGGACATGCGAGCCGTCCAGGCTGGCAAGAACGATCTTTCCAGCCAATGGCTGCGGGTAGCCATCAAAGACAGTGAAAGCGGTCAAGCCGTCGCGCAAACCCTCCTCATCGACGATAAGAACGTGGTTCGTGTCGAATGGCACTACCTCGACAAGCTGGCATCCAATCAGCCCGTAGGTCTGAGAGAACGCGCTTGGCGCGGCGACCTCGGCGGCTTGAATGGTCCCGGCTTCCGGGTCCAGCAGGTAAACGGTTGCGGTTGTGGTCATAGTCTAGCCCTTTCTCCAATTCCGCGAAGCGGTCTTCTCGTGCCCCTCGTGGGCAGGAGCCCCGCTCCTGCTCCCGAGTTCGCGCGGAGCAGCGGGGGAGAGGGTGGCAAGGGGATAAAAACGGAGGGGGTTCGCCCGCCCGAGGCAAAGCCGAAGGGGCGGCGCGTTAGCGGCGATCCTGCACGAAAGCGCGCCTTCAGGCTGCGCGAAGGAAGGACGGGGAGACCGTTTTTTCCCCTTGTGAGGGAGAGGGGGCGGCGCTCCTCTTTCCCTCATCAAAGAGACAGACAGGACGCCTCCGGCGTCACTGCTTCATCGTGACGGGGACCGGACTCACCGTGATTGGTGCTGATGGCGGTAAGGAGCTTTCAAGATGCGGAAAGGCCGCCCCGATCAGGCGGGGCGGCCTCCGTAGGCACGCGACAAGAAAGGGCTAGAGACTTGCCACGACCTGACTTGATCAGTAGCCAATATGGGTCGATCGGGAGAGGCTGTAAATGTCGGTACCGATTTTTGCCCAAGATGCATGTGATTGAAGGCGAAGCCGCAGCGCAACCGATCGTCACCCGAACGGGCGGAGACAGCGCCTGCTGGCTCCGTGCCGAAGGGATAGAGCGGGGTCGCAAAGCGATGCGCTAAAGTAGCTATTCAGGGTAGACTTTCGAGGCACCATCTTTAATTGTTCCCGAGAAATAACGATTAATTTCCAGTGTGGTTGGTGGCAATGGCAGGTTTCGGACTCGAGCAGTGGGTAAGCTATCTCGGACTTGAACGCGTTGACGACCCGAACAAAGATTATCCCGTTTATCGCAAGCGGCTCGACGGAAAGATCATCGATCTCAAGGAACTGGATCTGCTTGTTGCTCAGCGGCTGCGTGACCTGCGAACCGACCGACAAATTGCGCAAGCTAAAGTCGCTACACTGCTGGGGGTGAAGGAGGCGACGTATTCCCGTTACGAAAACGCCTCTTCCTTGATGACCGTCGGACGGCTGATCCACGTTTTCGAGGTCCTGGATATCACTCCAGAAGAATTCTTCGATCCCTTCGTCAACGAACGGCCTACGCATCCCAAAGGCAAGTCACGCAAAGACGTGAGAAACAAGCTGATGGGAGAAACGGTCGACCACCTGAAAAAGCTCGACGATACGGCCTTGAAGATGGTGCATGACCTGGTGATAGCCATGGAGCCCCGGACGGTCGGAAGGCAGAAAAGGTATGGCGCGGCGAAAGCCGCGCCATGACACTCAGCGGGTTGGCTTTGGTTTCCGCCGCGCGCCGGCCGCCTTTGGCGATCAGCCGGCGCTCATGCGGCGTCCTTTGCGGCCCGTCTGGCGAGGACATCGCTCGGATCGATCGGCGCCAGTCCGAGATCCGAGAAGGACAATGAAGAACATCGGAGCTTTCAGCATAGCGCCGCCCCCCCATCAGGGGCGGGAAAGCGGGAATTCTCGACACGGTTTTGACGGAAGAAGGGAAGCCGCAGGAGGCTTAGCATAGCGCCGCGAAGCGGAAGCCGGGACCGACTTCCCCCGGCAAAACCATTCCGCAAGATTCGACAGTGACAGGAAAGGTGATCCCGATGGCAAATGCATTTGATCAGGCGCTGCAGAAGGCAACAGGCGGATATCCCGCTGACAGGCTGATCGTCACCAAGAACATGGATAACGAACCCGAAGTCTGCATGTTCGTCCTCGATGCCGACAATCAGCTGCTCCGCGTTTCCTATGGCCCTAAAGGTGAGATCAGGTTTCAGACGGAGCAACTGGATGACCTGCTTTTTTCTCGCCAGCTCTTAGAGCTGATCGCAAAAATGCAGGTTCTCGCTGACCGTAAATGGAGACAGATCCAACGCTATTGGGTAGAGGACAAGGCGACGTGGGAAGGGTTTGAGCATCTTTTGGACGCTCCGAACGCGCCGGAGGTGATTGGCTTCGACGATCCTGTCGTCAGGAAAGGCAGCGACCGGATTCAGTGAAGCGAAGGCGCTGGCTCCTGCAGCAGCTTTACCATCTGCCTCACAACCGTTCGCAGCTTCCTCCAGTCGCGTAAATCGCCTTCGTTCACGCGCTCTTGGATCGCGGTCAGGATCCACCCGACGCAGGCGATATCGTCTGCAGCGCGGTACTCATCCGATCGATGAAAACAAGCGATGATACGAGGGCGCGCGCCTTCCTCAGTCTTCGGGATCTTCGAGACCAGGTCCTGCGCTTCTCGATAGGCCCTTGCCACGCGCTTGAGGTCGTCCGGCCCGGCTTGGGTAATCATGCCGACGGTCCACATCAGGGTATTTGAGAGGTGCTCCACTTCGTCAGTCATGGTGATCCTCGTCCTCTCCACTGTGACAGTGCCTCGAAAAAGCTACCACCATGCCGACACTCGCGTTAGCTGCAGATCTGCAGATTAGGATCGCGTAATCTTCTATCTTGATTTTTGACGCCCCGTGTGTTCCCTGTTTGTTCCTTTCGCTACCAGTCGTGAAAGGATCGAATTGAATGCTCGCCGGCCTGAAAATCGAGGCAGAAATCTATGTGCCTCTCATGCTCCACGGGTTATGCGCCGGCTTTCCATCACCCGCAGATGACTACATCGAAGAGTCCATCGACCTTACCAAGCTCCTGATCCGGAACCCGCCGGCGACCTTCCTGTGGAAGGTC
>LFEF01022382.1_pt1 | contig 21281 bp, 15 predicted proteins | sample 619371 | NCBI WGS metagenome assembly LFEF01 (sample SAMN03014291, study PRJNA259931) | freshwater metagenome | biome: lake; feature: waterbloom | place: China: Taihu Lake | collected 2006-08 | depth 0 m m
CCGGGCGATGCCAGGCGGCTCGTCGCCGGCCGGCCGGTGCATTTCGCCGGGGCCAGCGCCGATCCCGCGCTGGCCGTGACCCGATACAACGAAGCGCTGACCAGGCTCGGCTTTCCCGAGATCCATTATGTCTACGAGCCGGTCGCAGCCGCCTTCTACTTCGCCCGGACCTTGAGCCAGGACGCGACCGTGCTGGTCGCCGACTTCGGCGGTGGTACGACCGACTTTTCGCTGATCCGCTTTTCCACCGAGGCCGGCAGGCTGAGTGCAACACCGATCGGCCATTCGGGTGTGGGCATCGCCGGCGATCAGTTCGATGCCCGCATCATCGACCAGCTTGTTGCCCCCGAAATCGGCAAGGGCAGCCAGTTCAAGAGTTTTGGCAAGCTGCTCGACGTGCCCAGCAACTACTATCTCGCCTTTTCGCGCTGGAACCAGCTCTCGGTCTTCAAGACGCTGAAGGAATTCACCGATCTCAAGTCACTGGTGCGTCAGGCGGAAGAACCGGAAAAGCTTGAACTGTTCATCGACCTGATCGACCATGACGAGGGCTATCCGCTCTACCAGGCCGTCTCGGCGACCAAGATGGCGCTTTCATCTCATGAGGAGGCCGATTTCCGCTTTGCGCCACTCGGCAAGGCCGGTGAGAAGCGTGTAACGCGCCGTGATTTCGAAAGCTGGATCGCAGACGATCTGGTGCGGATGGAACAGGCGCTCGACGAGGTCCTTGCGACGAGCAACACGGAGGCCGCCAGCATCGACAAGATCTTCCTGACCGGCGGCACCTCCTTCGTGCCCGCCGTCCGCGACATCTTCCATCGCCGCTTCGAGGCAAGCCGCATCGAAACCGGCGGCGAACTCGTGTCCATCGCCCATGGACTGGCCCTGATCGGCGAGCGCGACGACATAGACCAGTGGGTGGCTTAAGCCGGTGCGGGTCAGACGTCGACCAGCCGAACCTCAAGCCTTTTGCCGACTGACCTTGCAGCGCGCTCGAGCGTATCAAGTGAAACCGCCACATTCTGCGGATCAAGGACTCGCTCGACCTGTGTGCGGCTTGTTCCCATCTTCACGGCCATCTCGGACTTCGAGATAGACTGCTTCTTTCGAGCATCTTCAATTTGCCAGGCAAGAACCCGCTTGATTGCTTCTCCGTACACATCGTCGCGCTCACCGAGGTCATCGAGAAATTCCTCAAGACTGCTACCGATAGACGGTTTTACTTCGCTCATGTCTGCTTCCTCTCAGCGGCGCGTTTTGCCCGCCTGGTGCGCTCTTGATGGTCTTTCCAACGTTGAACGGCGAGCCGTATCGCTGCCTGCTGTCCGTCTTTGCCGACCTGACCGTGCAATAACAGCATGATGCTGCCTTCAATTCCGAAATACGTGCGTATCTCGACGCTACCGTTCCTCACGGTCGACCGCACTTCGCGAACGCCGTCACCGACAGGCCTGCAGGTCGGCATGCCGATGGGCCAGCCAAATTCCACAGTGCCAATGTCAGCACCCACGATGCGCCTGTCGGACTTGTCCAGCGACTGCAGCCAATCTCTGACAGGCTCGGCACCATCCACCGTCTGATAGAACCTAGCGACGATACGCTTCATAAGCCCCTTGTACCTTATAAGGTTCACTCACGCAATTGCATGATAGGACAACCCGATTTCGGACGCTACTTTTGCGCGCATTCGGATCTCGCGGTGAGATCAAGATGGTGTTGCAGCGATTGTGCTTTCCATTTGCCTTCCCCCTCACGATCGCACTAGAACGGGACCATGATCCAGGCCCGCGACATGACGCCCGCAGAGCTCGCAGCGCTTCTCGCATTTCATGCGGAAGCGGGCGTCGAATGGCTCGTGGAAGAGGATCCCGTCGATCGGATCGCAGCCTTTGCGGCGGAGAAAGCGGCGCGGCAGGTGGCTCGCCCTGCAGCCGAGGCATCGTCAGGGCAAGTGCCCGCGCGCGTCGCAGCCTCGCGAAGTGCCGCCCCGTCAGAGCGCCAGCCCGCCCGCGCGCAGCCCGCCCAGGGCTCGACACTGCCAGCTATCCCGGACGAGAATGCCATCGCTGAGGCCCGTTTTGCCGCGGAAAGCGCGCGCTCGCTCGTCGAACTGAAGACGGCGATCGAGGGCTTCACCAGTTGCAATCTGAAGACCTCGGCGCGCTCGACAATCACGGCTGAGGGCGCCGGCACGGCCGGCATCATGGTGATCGGCCCGATGCCCAACGCCGACGACGACCGCGAAGGCCAGGCATTCACGGGCCGCACCGGCCTGCTGCTCGACCGCATGCTGGCCGCCATCGGCCAAAGCCGCGAGACCGTCACCATCACGACCGTCATTCCCTGGCGGCCGCCGGGCGACCGCATGCCTTCGGGCCCGGAGACCGCCATTTGCCGGCCCTTCATCGAGCGCCAGATCGCTCTCGCCGAACCCCGGCTGGTGCTGGTGCTGGGCAACTTTGCCGCCCGCTTCTTCTTCGGCGAAACCGGAACGATCCATGCTCTCAGGGGAAAATGGCGCGAAATCGGCGCCGGGGGCCATTCCGTGCAGGCCATGGCCACCCTGCATCCGCAGGAATTGCTCGCCGCCCCGGCCAGCAAGGCACTGGCCTGGATGGACCTGCTGGCCTTCTCCGAGAGACTGACCGGCGAAAACGGCTAAAATATCGGCAGCGTAAACAATTTATGAAAACTGCCATGCAAAAACTGCATGGCAGTATCGCAGTGGCGCTCCTTGTCGAATCTATGCTGCACTGCGATATATGATGGTGAAAATGGGAGGGACACTTTTAAAGGAAAACCACCGTGAGCCTTCGCACCCGCCCGATTCATTGCAAGTTCGAGACCCTGCGTCTCGCCGGCGAATCCGGCCGCAGCGCCAGCCCCTACAATCGCAGTGGCAGCGGTGTTTCCGCCGAACAACTGAGCGCCAGATTCACTGGCCATGCTGGCCGCATCGCGCGCCCCGCCACCGTCTTTTCCGAATTCCGCGCTTAACACCAGGGGCCGATGACAGGACCCGCCAGGATCAGTTCCTGTCGTCGACACTTGGTATGATCCGCCTGACAGCGACCCGTGGCGCTGAGGCAGCATGCGGGGAACGCATATCAGCACTTCCACATTGTGCATTGCGGCAATCGTTCAGTTGTGAACAAATATGACCGCAGAAATCGATATGCACCCAGAGCAGAGGATAAGACCATGAACATCTCGTTCCACCCCGTCCGCAGCCTGCGTGAGGCCATGCACCAGATCGGCCATGCCGTCAGCGCGTCGGAAGAACTGTCGATGGCAGCCCGCAAGCGCAAGCAGGCGCAGGACCGCAGCGTCGATCGCGCGCTTCAGCCGCTCGGCTTCTGATTACCAACAATTTGCTTGTTCCACAGGGCCCGCCATGCGCGGGCCTTTTGCGTTTCACGTCGGTCGAGGGGCTCGACGTAGCCTCAATGGGCGGGAAGCCAACCGAAAGTGAGGTATTTCCGGCCCCTGGCGTTGTTGCGCCGCTCGGTCCATGCGCCGACAGCGTCCGGCGCACCGCACCACGCCACCTAAAACTTCCCATCATCGACACTTGAGTGTCAGTGCCCGCCGACCGCGCCCCGGCGCGGATCATGATTTCCCGAGCGCATAGGCCCGCAAATCCGTTCATAGGCAAAGTCAACGATCGAAAACTTGACCGCCTGCCAGCCACAGTATTCCTCAAGGAAGTCGCGTCTGAGTATGCAATGATTGCGATCCCCGTCCGGCCAATAGAGACAGCCGGTCTCGACCGCGCGGCGGAACAGCCGCTGCAGATGGGTCCGGGAGATCATGAAGTGCTCGGCCATCACACGGGCATCGATGCGACCGATGTTATAGCCATCGGCATCGGGCGAAAGCTCCATGGCCCTTCGCACCAGCTCGTCCATGACGAGACCACCCGCTTCGGTCCAGAGAAACAGCGCCACGCGTGGCGGCGGCTCAAGCCAGCTCGGATCAAGGCAGGCCCGTCGCGCAATCTGCGGCTGGATCAGGCGAAACAGGTCCGGCTGCTCCGCCAAAGCGGCGGCCCTGTCGCCACCATCTAGGCGGTCGAGCAGCTCGAAATTGGTCATCAGCCATTGAAACATGGCCTTCGTGGGCAATTCTGTGGCCTCGTAGCGCTTCGGTCGACGGTTCGGGTCGCCGGCGATGCGCACGAATTTATAGCTCAGCAGCTGGTCGAGAAAATTCAGGACCGTATTGCGGCTCGCGGCATTGTTCGAGGTGATGATTTCACGAAGATTGGTGGTGGTCAGGCCACTTCCCGGCTGTGCGGGATCATATTCCAGTTGCAGCGCAAAGGCCGCCTGGCTGAGCAGCCAACGTTGATGCGAGGCGAGCATGCGCGACAGACGCGGACTTTGATCGAACTGGACGCGCAGGTTGCCGGCGTAGACGCGCAGGGCAGGAATGAATTGCGGATGGCGTGCGATCGCAGTCGGCGAAAGGGTCATGACGGCCTCTCCCGTCCCTGTCGATCCGGCCAGGAACGAGTGCAGCAAATGCAGGCACCATACTGCCGGTTTGCAACGCCTCTATTCTCGCGACCTGGCTCCATCACACCCCTTTTGCCGGCACCAGACCGGAGTTTGGCGCCTCTCTGACCCAATTGTTTTGAAGGTAAACGATTTCCTGACATTGTTTCAATCATTTATTGCCCGATTGTGCGGGAGAATGCTCATGGCACCCGCAAATGCGCAAAACAGCGTCGTATTCAACATTTCAACTGCCAGATCATGCTGGCACTATTCTTGTCGGGAATTTGCTCAGGGGGATCCAATGCTGTCCAGTCTTGCATCGATCGCGACCCTGATGCTGTCGACCCTCCTGATGATGGCCGGCTTCGGGCTGATGGGCTATATGCTGCCGATCCGCTCGCTGAACGAGGGCTGGTCCACCTTCATCATCTCCGTCATTGCCACAGGTTATACCTTCGGCTTCACGGTTTCCTGCGTGGTCACCCCGATCTTCGTGCGGCGCGTCGGGCATGTCCGCGTCTTCGGCGCGCTGATCACCCTGCTCACCGTGTCCATCCTGCTCTGTGCGCTGGTCGTGGAATGGTGGGCCTGGGTGATCTTCCGCGGGCTTTCGGGCTTTGCCATCGCGGGCGCCTATCTGCTGATCGAAAGCTGGCTAAACGAGCGGGTGACGAATGCCAATCGCGGCGCGCTCTTCTCCGTCTACATGGTCACCTGTCTCGTCGGCTCGATCGGCGGGCAATACATCGTGCCGCTCGGCGATGTGAACGGGCCGGATCTGTTCATGATCTGCGCGCTGATCTTCTCGCTCGCGCTCTTTCCGGTGGCGCTGTCGACCGCTCAGTCGCCGACACCGATCGCCGAAGCGCGCTTCGACCTGAAACGGCTTTATCGCCGCTCGCCGATCGCCTTTTTCGGCTCGCTTTTGTCCGGCGCGCTCTCTGGCACATGGGGTAGCCTGGGTGGCGTCTATTCCCAGACGATCGGCATGACGACGGCTCAGGGGGCGACGCTGCTGGCCGCCTTTCTTGCCGGCGGCGCGCTCGCTCAGGTGCCGATCGGGCGCATTTCCGACCGCATGGATCGCCGCCTGGTGATGATCGCCTCGGGACTGTTCGGCGTCGGGGCCTGTGCAATGATGATCGCGTTTAGCGAAGGCGATGCCAATGCGCTCTATGTTGCCGGCTTCTTTGTCGGCACGGTGCTTTACCCGGTCTATTCGCTGAACGTGGCGCATGCCAACGATCTCGCCGAGCCGGACGAATATGTGACGTTGTCGAGCGCCATCATGATCCTTTACGGCATGGGCACCGTCACCGGCCCGCTGATGGCCGGCAGCCTGATGCAGTGGCTGGGGCCGAATGCGCTGATCTTCTTCCTCGGCACGGCCTTTGCGCTCTATGCGGGCTATGCCGCCTGGCGCATCACGCGGCGGCCCGATAGCGGCTCGCTCGCCGACAAGGCGGATTTCCAGGCTGCCGTCCTGCCGATGCAGGGGACAGAAGGCGCTTCACCGCTCTCCGATCCGGAGCGGTGAGCCATCAGCCCTGCGGGGTCGAGGCCTTGCGAGCCGCCCGCCTCTCTAGACCCAGCTGGTGCTCGCGATAGATGATGAAGATGCCAGCGCCGACCACGATTGCAGCACCAATCAAGGTCGTTGCGGTCGGGATCTCTGAAAAGAGCATATAGGCGGCGATCGACCCGAGGATGATCGAACAATATTCGAAGGGTGCGATCGTCGAGACATCGGCGAAGCGATAGCTTTCCGTCAGCAGGATCTGTCCCAGACCACCGAAGAAGCCAGCGAGTGCGAGGAGCCCCAGGGCGCGCCAGGAGAGCTCCGCCCAGCCGAAGAACCAGGTCAGCGCCGAGAGAAGCGCGGCGGTCACCGAGAAGAACAGCACGATCGTCGAGGTCTTCTCCTCGCGCACCAGCTGGCGGACCTGTAGCATGGCCCCTGCCCCGAGTGTCGCAGAGACAAGCACGGCAACCGCGCCGACAGCGACATCCGACCCCAGCCCCTCCTCGCCAAACAGCGTCAGCTTTGGCAGGGAGATGATCAGCACGCCGACGAGACCGATGATGACCGCCGTCCAGCGATAGAGCCTTACCGTTTCCTTGAGAAAGATCGCGGCGAAGACGACGGCAATCAGCGGCATGGCATAGCCGATGGCGATCGCGTCGGGCAGTGGCAGATGCACCAGGCCGTAAAAGCCCGCCCCCATGGCACAAACCCCGAGCAGGCCGCGCTTGACGTGGCCCACCGGATTGTCGGTCTGCATGGCCGCCCGCAATTCACCGCGCCAGGCGAGATAGAGGACGATCGGCAGGATCGCAAAGGCGGAACGATAAAAGCTGATCTGACCCGGCGGGATGCCGCCGCCGGCCAGTTTGATACAGGTCTGCATGGCCACGAAGACAGTGACGGAACAGACTTTCAGCACGATGCCGCGCAGGGGATTCGGGTCGGCAAAGGCCATGGGTCGGGCTGTCTTGGCTGCGTTCGGGGGCTGACATAAGCCGAAGCGGGAGAGGAAAGGTCCTCCCGGATGAATCGGTTTCGCCTAGCTTGCACGCCCATCAGAGTGGTGCAAGACCGCAATTCACGGGGTTTTGACCCAGAAATGGTTGAAGACCAGCCCCGATACACCCTGCTTATTAACCGCTCGTTTAATGGCGGAAAATATATTTCCTCACAATAAGTCATATTAATACGGCAGTTGTTGCCGCTTTCCGAAACATCCTTTTCAACGGGGTTTTGCGCCATGCCGCAGGCCGATTACCAGACACAGTCGTCTTCCGAAGTCCGTGCAACACCCCGCTCGATGCGCCTGGTCACAGAGAGCATCGGCAAGGATCTCGAACGTTTCAGCGCGGACAATTCGCTGATCGTGCGCCAGATCCGTCTATTGGCGATCAATGCCCTCATCGAAGCGGCCAGGGCCGGCGAAATGGGCAAAGGCTTCGCCGTGGTTGCCAACGAGGTGCAGAGGCTTGCCCAGGGCGCCAGCGAAACAGCCGAGCGCTTCCAGGAGAATGTCCTCGGGCGCATCCAGCAGAGCCGCGACATGGCCGACGATCTGGTCGAGCAGATGGAAGGCGTCAGGCTGATCGATCTTGCCCAGACACTCGTCCAGTTCATCGTTCGCAACCTTTTCGAGCGCACGGCGGACGTGCGCTGGTGGGCGACGGACAGTGCGCTCTGGGAGGCACTGGAACAGCCGTCGCCAGAGCGGGCGCAGCACGCAGCAGCGCGGCTCGGCGTCATCAACCGCTTCTACACGGTCTATCTCGACCTGGTCATGACCGATACCAAAGGCAAGGTTATCGCGTCTGCCAATCCGCGCTACCAGCGCAATCTCACGAACAAGGACCTGTCGGGTGAGGACTGGTACCGCGCAGCCCGGACCTGCCGCAGTGGAGACGATTATGTCGTCGACACCGTCAAACGCAGCCCCCTGCACGACAATCGCGACATCCTCGTCTATGCCACCGGCATCCGCGCCGGCGGCAGGACGGACGGTGCGCTGATCGGCACGCTTGGCGTCTATTTCGACTGGAAGGCCCAGGGCCAGGCCATTGTCGAGAAGGAGGCGAACCTGCCGCCGCAGGTGGCTGAGCGCACCGAAGTCCTGTTGCTCGACGGCAGCAACATGGTCATCGCCTCCTCGCGACCCGAGCGGATCTATACCCATTTCGCGCTCAACAATCCGCGCAATCTGACGCGCGGCAGCTATCACGATCAGAGCGGCGCCATCGTCGCCTTCGCCAAGACCCTCGGTTACGAAGATTATGACGGGCTGGGCTGGTCGGGCGTGATCGTCCAGACCACGGACAGCGAAGAGCAGCTGCGCCAGCAGTTGCGCCTGAAGTGAGCCGGGACGATATCCCGGCGCAATTTAAGCAAAGATGAAATGGCGACTATTCTTGGATTCGGACCTGCATCCGAGCGCATCGGTCCAAGAAAAGCGGCTGGTTGATCAATAGCATCATCGAAAATAGCTCGCGTTTTAACAATCGTTCAGAAATTGCTGCAATCATTGCCGGCAACTTGACCCCATTCGGCCGCGAGCCCTTCCACTCGCGCCGGGGTGGCCAACCCCGCAGCGACCAGGACACACAATGCGCACAGATACGGGCCGGATCGTTCATCTGGCAGACTACCGCCCCACCGATTTCGTTCTGGAACGGGTTGATCTGACCTTCGAACTGGACCCGACGGAAACCAAGGTGGAAGCCCGCCTGATCTTCCATCGCCGCGAAGGTGTCGATCCGGCTGCGCCGCTGGTGCTGGATGGTGACGACCTCACCATGACCAGCCTGCTGTTCGACCAGATCGAGATGGATCCGGCGCGCTACGCCGCAACGCCCGAGAGCCTGACGATCCGGGATCTGCCGGAATCAACGCCCTTTGAGATCACCGTTGTCACGATGATCAATCCGGAGGCCAATACCCAGCTGATGGGCCTCTACCGCTCGAACGGCATCTATTGCACCCAGTGCGAGGCCGAGGGCTTCCGCCGCATCACCTATTTCCCCGACCGTCCGGATGTGCTGGCCGTCTATACGATCAACATCATCGCCGACAAGGCGGCCAATCCGCTGCTGCTTTCAAACGGCAACTTCCTCGGTGGCGCGGGCTTCGGCCCGGACAAGCATTTCGCTGCCTGGTTCGATCCGCATCCGAAGCCGTCCTATCTGTTTGCGCTGGTTGCCGGCGATCTCGGCGTGGTCGAAGACACCTTCACCACCATGTCCGGTCGTGACGTGACGCTGAAGATCTATGTCGAACACGGCAAGGAGCCGCGTGCGGCCTATGCCATGGATGCGCTGAAGCGCTCGATGAAGTGGGACGAAGAGGTCTTTGGACGCGAATACGATCTCGACATCTTCATGATCGTCGCCGTCTCCGACTTCAATATGGGGGCCATGGAAAACAAGGGCCTCAACATCTTCAACGACAAGTACGTGCTGGCCGATCCCGAGACCGCGACCGACCAGGACTATGCGAATATCGAGGCGATCATTGCGCACGAATACTTCCACAACTGGACCGGCAACCGCATCACCTGCCGCGACTGGTTCCAGCTCTGCCTGAAGGAAGGCCTGACAGTCTATCGCGACCACGAATTCTCGGCAGATCAGCGCTCGCGTTCGGTCAAGCGCATCGCAGAAGTCCGCCATCTGCGTTCGGAGCAGTTCCCGGAGGATGCCGGCCCGCTGGCCCATCCGGTTCGTCCGACGAAATACCGTGAAATCAACAACTTCTACACGACAACGGTCTACGAGAAGGGCTCGGAAGTCACCCGGATGATCGCGACCATTCTCGGCCGCGACGATTTCAAGAAGGGCATGGATCTCTATTTCGAGCGCCACGACGGCGATGCCGCGACGGTCGAGGATTTCGTCAAGTGCTTCGAGGATGCGAGCGGGCGGGATCTGACCCAGTTCTCGCTCTGGTATCACCAGGCCGGCACGCCGCAGATCACGGTCTCTTCGGCCTATGATGCCGGCGCCAAGACGCTGACCCTGTCGCTCGAGCAGATGATCCCGGCGACACCCGGCCAGAGCAGCAAGGAGCCGATGCATATTCCGCTGCGCTTCGCCCTGATCTCGGAAAACGGCTCGGAAGCCTCGGCCTCCGCGATATCGGGCGGCGATGTCACCGGCGATGTGCTGCATCTGACCCAGCGTGCCCAGACCTTCACCTTCTCCGGCATCGGCAGCCGCCCGGTCGTCTCACTCAACCGCGGCTTCTCGGCTCCGGTGACGCTGCATTTCGCCCAGAGCGCCGAGGATCTCGGCCATATCGCCCGCCACGACAGCGATCTCTTCGCCCGCTGGCAGGCCATCACCGATCTTGCCCTGCCGGTCTTGACCGACGCGGCCAAGACCGCCCGCGAGGCTGGCTCCGTCACGACGAGCCCCGCGTTCATCGACGTGCTGCTCGCGGTTGCCGCCGACGAAGCGCTGGAACCCGCTTTCCGCGCTCAGGCGCTCTCGCTTCCGAGCGAAGCCGACATTGCCCGTGAACTGGGCGGCAACAACGATCCGGATGCCATCCATGCCGGCCGCCAGGCCGTGCTCGGCGCCATTGCCACGGCAGGCGCCGATGTCTTCCGCAAGTTGCATGCCACCCATTCGGCTTCCGGCCCCTTCTCGCCGGATGCCGCAGGTGCCGGCAAGCGCGCGCTGAAGAACCTTGCGCTGTCCTTCCTGTCGCTGGCGGAAAACACCCCGGCGCTGGCCGCCGAGGCGTTTGCCAAGGCCGACAACATGACGGACCTGTCGCAGCCACTGACCATCCTTGCCCACCGCTTCCCGGATGCGGCCGAGACAAAGGCGGCACTCGCCGCCTTCGAGACCCGTTTTGCCTCGAATGCTCTTGTCCTCGACAAGTGGTTCACCATCCAGGCGACGATCCCGGGTGCGGCGAGCCTGGAACGGGTTAAGGCCCTGATGGCAAGCCCGCATTTCCAGCCCAGCAATCCGAACCGCGTCCGCTCGCTCGTCGGCACCTTCGCCTTCGGCAATGCGACCGGCTTCAACCGCGCAGACGGCGCGGCCTATACGTTCTTTGCCGAACAGATCCTGGCGATCGACCCGCGCAACCCGCAGCTGGCGGCCCGCCTGCTGACGGCCATGCGCTCCTGGCGACTGCTTGAAGCCGGCCGCGCCGAGAAGGCTCGCGCCGCACTTTCGACCATCGAGGCTTCGGCGACGCTGTCGACCGATGTGCGCGACATCGTCGAGCGCGTGCTCAAGGGCTGAAACAACACTGCGAACCGATCATGAAGGCGCCGGCAAAACCGGCGCCTATTTTTCGTCCGAAGGCTCGTTCAGATGCCTTCAAAGCGGCCTGATTTCCCATCAGATTCAGCCCCTTGCCGCATCGCCAATAAAAAAGCGGAGTCGGAGCAAGGGGTTAATATTTTCTTTACGCACCGGCTCTGGACAAGGCGAATCGGTCATGATTCCTTGGCGTCAGATTCGAGCAAGCGGCGCTTCGAATCACACGAGGGACAGAGGCAGGGACGATGTTGGACGCGCGGCGGGTCACCGCAGCCGATGAGCGGCTGCGCATCAAATTTTCGGACATGGTGGAATTCTTCAGGCGGCACGGAGGGGCTTCCTCCGAAGCTTCGTCTCAGACGCATGGCGCAGCGCAGGCCACGGCGCGCTCGCGGCGCATCGAGACCATCCTGCGCCGGGCAATCCCGGTGCTCATCCTCGCCTTTTTGACCGTCGTGGCGCTTGCGCGCACGATCGGCATCATGAGCGAGCATCAGCGCATGGAAAACGCCGTCCGTCAGTCGACGGCGCTGATTGCGGCAACCGTAAACGCGGCTCTCGGGGAGCGGCTCCCGCTCTTTGAAACACGCAATCGCGCCGAGGCGGAAAAGCGCCTCTCGACGTTCCTCGACCGCGAACACTTCTCCCATGGCGCCTTCGTGCTGCTCGTCGATCCGGCCGGCCGGGTCTTCGCCTCGTCACCGGAAGCTGCCGGTCAGGTCGGCGCGACATTGCAGAGCCTGCTGCCCGAGGTCATGACCATCCGCCAGTCCGGCAGCCGCACCGGGGCCATCGAAACCGACCTCAACGGCGTTCCGCATCACGCGATCTTCACGCCCGTCGGCACGGATGGCGCGATGATCGTCGCGGCCCATTCGCTGCAGGCCGTCGAGGACTTCTGGCGCCGCGAGCTTTCGCTCAACGTGACGCTGTTCACCTGCATTTCGGTGATCCTCTTCGTCATTCTCTATGCCTATTTCTATCAGGTGAAGCGGGCGCGCGAGGCAGACGACACCTTCCTCGAATCCAACCTGCGCGTCGAAACGGCGCTGGCGCGTGGCCGCTGCGGGCTGTGGGATTTCGATCTGGAAAGCCGCAAGCTGGTCTGGTCGCGCTCGATGTATGAGATGCTGGGCCTCACCCCCTCCTCGCAGCCGCTTGCCTTTGCCGATGCGGCCCGGCTGATGCATCCTGATGACGGCAATCTCTATGCGCTGGCCCGCTCCGTCGGTCGTGGCAGCTCGCGTCACATCGACCAGATCTTCCGCATGCGCCACGCCCAGGGCCATTATGTCTGGATGCGTGCCCGCGCCCAGATCATCTCGACCACCACGGGCGAGCAGCATGTGATCGGCATCGCCATGGACGTGACCGAGCAGCATCGTCTTGCCCAGCGTTATGCCGAAGCCGATCAGCGGCTGGCGGACGCCATCGAATGCACCTCGGAAGCCTTCGTGCTCTGGGACAAGAACGACAAGCTGGTCGCCTGGAATGGCCACTTCCAGAAGGTCTATGGCCTGCCGGACGAGGTTCTGGTGCCCGGCAAGGAGCGTGCCGTGGTGCTTGCTGCCGCCGGCAAGCCGATCATCCAGCGCCGCATTGCCGATGCCGACGATGGCACCAATTCGCGCACTTCTGAGGTGCAGCTTGCCGACGAGCGCTGGCTGCAGATCAACGAACGCCGCACCCGTGACGGCGGCCTCGTGTCTGTCGGCACCGACATCACGCTCCTCAAGCGTCACCAGGAGCGCCTGCGCGATCAGGAACGCCGGCTGATGGCGACGATCGGTGACCTCTCTGCCTCGCAGAAGATCCTGGAGCGCCAGAAGACCGAACTCTCCGACGCCAACGAGAAGTATCTCGCCGAAAAGCAGCGCGCCGAGGCCGCCAACAAGGCGAAGTCGGAATTCCTCGCCAATATGAGCCACGAGCTCAGAACACCGCTCAACGCCATCCTCGGCTTTTCGGAAATCCTGCTTGCCCGCATGTTCGGCCCGGTCGGCTCGCCGAAATACGAGGAATATGCCAAGGATATCCACGAAAGCGGCAAGCACCTCTTGAACGTCATCAACGACATCCTCGACATGTCGAAGATCGAGGCGGGCCAGATGAAGATCCGGTGCGAGACGATCGATCTCTGCCCGCTGATCGAAGAAAGCATGCGCCTGACGGCCATTCCCGCCGAAGAGAAGAACATCACCGTCGAGCAGCGCGTCGAGCCTGGCCTGTCGCTGATCGCCGATCGCCGCGCCATCAAGCAGATCCTGCTCAACATCCTCTCGAATGCCGTCAAATTCACCGATGAAGGCGGCAAGATCTCACTCAGGGCCCGTCAGGTGGACGGTGCGGTCCTCGTCTCGATCGCCGATACCGGCATCGGCATCCCGAAGACCGCCCTTGGCAAGATCGGCAACCCCTTCGAGCAGGTTCAGAGCCAGTATGCCAAGTCGAAGGGCGGCTCGGGCCTGGGGCTTGCGATCTCCCGCTCGCTGGTCGCGCTGCATGGCGGCTCCCTGAAGATCCGCTCTCGCGAGGGCAAAGGCACCGTGGTGTCGCTGCGCATCCCGGAAACCCTCGCGCTTGCCCCGATGCGTCGGGCGGGTTGAGGCGCCCCCCACCTATCTCCAGAATCGCAAAGGCCGCCCGGTGGGCGGCCTTCGTTTTTTTTCAGGCTGAAGGCTCTCTTCAGAACTCTTCCCAGCTTTCGGCCTTGCCCGGGGTCATGCCGAGGGCGCCGGCAACCTTGTTCATCATCCGGCGTGCCGGAGACGCGACGGGTGCGTGGGCGCTGCTGCTGGCGGCCATCGGACGCTTTGCGCCTTCGGAATTGCCAAGCTGGAACTGCGAGATCAGCTGGCGCAGGCGCTCGGCTTCCGAAGCAAGCGATGCCGATGCGGCCGTCGCCTCTTCGACCATGGCCGCATTCTGTTGCGTCGTCTGGTCCATCTGGTTCACCGCCGTATTGACCTCCGAGAGGCCGACCGACTGTTCGCGTGACGAGGTGGCAATAGCATCGAGCTGGCCGTTGATCGCGATGACGTGGTCGCCAATCACCTTCAGCGCCTGGCCGGTCGCCGTCACCAGTTTGACGCCGCTCTCGACTTCCTGGGCCGACTTGCCGATCAGTTCCTTGATCTCCTTGGCGGCCTGGGCGGAGCGCTGGGCAAGCTCGCGCACTTCCTGGGCCACAACGGCGAAGCCCTTGCCAGCTTCACCGGCGCGGGCTGCCTCGACGCCGGCATTCAGCGCCAGGAGATTGGTCTGGAAGGCGATCTCGTCGATCACGCCGATGATGTTGGAGATCTGGCTCGACGAATTCTCGATCCGCTGCATGGCATCGACCGCATTGGCGACCACCTCGCCCGACGTCTTGGCGGAGGCTGTTGCCTGAGCCGCCATGTTGCGGGCCTCTTCGGTGCGCTTCGACGAGTTCTGGACATTGGTCGTGATCTGGTCGAGTGCGGCAGCGGTTTCCTCCAGCGAGGCCGCCTGCTGTTCGGTGCGCTTCGACAGGTCGGAAGCACTCTGGCTCAGTTCGCGAGAGCCGCCATCGATTGCGGTGGCTGACTGCGCCACGGCGCTCAAGGTGCCGCGCAACTTTGTCACGGCAGTGTTGAAGTCGGCGCGCAGGCTTTCAAAGTCAGCGGCAAACGGGGTGAGCAACTGATAGCCGAGATCACCATCGGAGAGACGCTGCAGGCCCTCTGCGAGACCCGAGGTCGCGTGCGCCATATCTGCCGACCGCTTCCGGTCCACCTCGGCAGCCCTTGACCGCTCGGCTTCGGCCTGACTGCGTGCGGCTTCCGCTTCACTCTCCAGTTCGCGGGCCTTGAGGCCATTCACCTTGAACACCTGCACGGAGCGCGCCATGAGCCCGATTTCATCGCGGCGATCAGTTCCGTCGACTGGGGTATCGATATTGCCGCCGGCCAGGACGTCCATGGTTTGCGACAGCTGCCGGATCGGACGGACCAGCCAGGCCCGCATGGCAACAAAGCCGCCAACCAGGACCGCAGCGATGCCGAGGAAGACGCCGATCAGCGAATTGCGTGTTGCGGCAGTCGTTGCGTCGGATACCTCCATCGCACGCGCATTCGATGCTTCGCTGATCTTAGTGACAAATGCACTGAACTGCCGGGTGATCTGGGCGAAGGCCGGCTGGCATTCGGTCAGAAAAATCTGCTGGCTCTGCAGGATCGCTTCGGGGGTGGTGGCAAGCTTGCCCAGGGATATGGCGTTGCCACAGGTCTTTTCGACGATCTGGATGACTTGGTCCCGCAGGCCGGAGATCTCGGTTTCGCGGGGCAACGCCTTTAATGCCGTATCGGTAAACTGAAGAAAGGAGGCCTTCGTGTCGGCGAGCTCTTTCTCGGCAGCAGCGATGGCCTTCGGATCGGATGCCATCAGCATATCCCCGATCGATGCGCGCATTTGCTGGATAGTCCGTCCGGCGCGCGCGATGTTGAGCGCTCCGACCGCTTCATTCTCAAGGAGACCGGTATAGGTCTCGTTCGTCCCGGTGAGCTTGCTGCTCATGAAGAGCGCAACCCCCATCGAGAAAACCCCGAAAACGGCCATGATGGCAATGAATTTGCCCACAATTGGAATGTTGTGCATTCCCACCTCCCAAGTCGTCGGTCAACGGACCAGACCATTCCCGAGAAAAGGCTAGGCAGGAATTGTTAATCTATGATTTTTCTAAATGAGAATTTCTTTATATCACGAACGTTTGATGCATTACTCAACCACGCGTGAAAACACCTTCCTGACCGCCTTGGACAGCCGCTTCACCTCCGCCTCCACGGTCTTCACATCCGGGCTGTCGGCTGCCCGTGCCACGCGATCCGTCAAACCGGCGGGCACTTTTTCGGGATCGAAGGGGCCGTCAATGCACAGCCTGATCACCTGGGACAGATCGGTGTAGAGCTTCAAGGCCGTCAGGCAGGTGTCGAGGTCATTCGGGTCGATGAGTGCGCCGAGCGCCTTCAGGGCTTCCGCCGTCGAGAGCTCGTTGGTGCGGATCCTGTGCCCTCTCGAAGGCGCGATGAGCGCCAGATATTGAGCAATGAATTCGATGTCGATCAGGCCGCCGGGAATGAGCTTCAGATCCCAGATGTCCCTTGCCGGCTTCTCCTGCTCGATCAGCGCACGCATCTCGGCGACATCCTTGACGGTCTTGGCCTGATCCCGCGGCGCTGCCAGAACCTCCTCGATGATGCGCTCGGCCTCGTCGATCAGGCTCTGATCGCCTGACATCATCCGTGCCCGTGAGAGCGCCATGTGCTCCCAGGTCCACGCCTCCTCGCGCTGATAGCGGGCGAAGGATCTGAGACGTGTTGCCACAGGCCCCTTGTTGCCGGAGGGTCGAAGCCGCATGTCCACCTCGTAGAGCACGCCCTCCGCCGTCGGTGCCGAAAGGGCCGCGATCAGCCGTTGCGTCAGCCGCGTGAAGTAACGCACGGGATCGAGCGGCTTTGCGCCATCCGATTCCGCCGCATCGTCGTCATGCTCATAGAGCAGGATCAGGTCGATGTCCGAGCCTGCCGTCAGCTCGTAGGAGCCAAGCTTGCCCATGCCGGCCAGCGCCACCCGGCCGCCGGGGATCCTGCCATGTGCCGCCTCCATCTCGGCAATCACCGCCTTCAGCGCCTCGTCGATGACGAGCCCGGCAAGATCGGTGAAGGCATGGCCAGCCTGGGCGCCACCGATCGAGCCGGTCAGCAGGCGAATGCCGATCAGGAAGCGCTGCTCGGCGGCAAAGATGCGCAGCCGGTCTAGGATTTCCTCGTAGTGGCGAGCGCTGGAGAGAAAGCTCTTCAGCCGCTTGCCGAGATAGTCGCGGGTGGGAAGTTCGACCAGCAGACCCGGATCCAGCATGCCGTCAAAGACATGCGGTCGTTCGGCGATGATCTCGGCGAGCCGTGGGGCGGCCGCCATGATGTTGACCATCAGGTCGAGAAGGGCGGGATTGTTGCCGAGCAGCGAGAAGAGCTGGATGCCGGCGGGGAGCCCTGAGAGGAAATTGTCGAAGCGCAGCAACGCCTCGTCGGCCCGCCGGCTCTCGCCAAAGGCCTTCAAGAGATCCGGCGTCATCTCGGTCAGCCGCTCGCGGGCCTCGACCGATTGCGTCGCGCGGTAGCGACCGTAATGCCAGGTCCTGATGACGCGGGAAATGTCCTCCGGCCGCTCGAAGCCAAGGCCCTTCAGCGTCTTCAGCGTGTCCGGATCGTCCTTCTGGCCGGTGAAGACGAGATTGCCGGTTGCCGTCGACAGGCCCTCCTCCTTTTCGAACAGCCGGGCATAGCGCTTCTCGACGGTCTTCAGCGTCGTTTCGAGCGCGCGGGAAAAGGCGGTCGTGTCGATGAAGCCCAGCATGAAGGCGATGCGCTTCAGCTCGGCTTCGGTCTCCGGCAGGACATGGGTCTGCTCGTCATGCACCATCTGGATGCGGTGCTCGACATCGCGCAGGAACCAGTAGCAGTCGGTCAGTTCTTCCGACGTCTGGCCGTCGATCCAGCGGGCGGCGGCAAGTGCGTTCAGCGCCTCCTCGGTCGGGCGGCAGCGCAGATCGGGCATGCGGCCACCGGCAATCAGCTGCTGGGTCTGGGCGAAGAATTCGATCTCGCGGATGCCACCACGCCCGAGCTTGACGTTATGCCCCTTCACGGCGATTGCGCCATGGCCCTTGTGCACATGGATCTGCCGCTTGATCGAGTGGATGTCGGCGATCGCCGCATAATCGAGATATTTGCGGAAGACGAAGGGCACGAGTTCCCGGAGGAAGCTCTCGCCCGCCTTCAGGTCGCCCGCGACCGGCCGCGCCTTGATGAAGGCGGCGCGCTCCCAGTTCTGGCCCCTGCCCTCGTAATAAATGAGCGCCGCCTCGACCGGCACGGCCAGCGGCGTCGAGCCGGGATCGGGCCTCAGCCGCAAGTCGGTGCGGAAGACATAGCCATCCGCCGTGCGCTCCTGCAGGATGCGCACCAGACGGCGCATCATCCGGCCATAGGTCTCCATGGCGTCGTCAGGGTCTTTCAGGATACCGGCGTCCGGATCGTAGAAGATCACGAGGTCGATGTCGGAGGAATAGTTCAGCTCGCGGGCGCCGTGCTTGCCCATGCCGAGGACGATCAAGCCGCTACCTTCAGCCGGGGTCTCCCGGTTCTTCAGGGTGAGTTTGCCTCCGTCATGGCCCGCCAGCAGCAGATGGTCGATTGCGGCAGCAACGGCGGCATCGGCGATGGCCGTCAGCCAGGCGGTGGTGTCGCGTGCGGTGAAAACGCGGGCGAGATCGGCGAGCGCCGTCAGGAAAGCGACCTTGCGCTTGGCGCGTCTCAGCCGTGCCATGACCTCCGCTTCGCCGGGTGCAGCACCGGCGGCATCGGGCGCCCAGGCGCGGCGCGCCTCGTCGATCGCATCCAGGATCTGCGGCTCCAGCGGCTGGGACACCGCATCGAGCAGAAGCGAGGGTTTCAGGTTTGCCACATCGCGCAGATAGGGAGAGAGCGTGAAGGCCGAGAGCAAGAAGTTGCGCAGCGGTCCTTCAGTCGAAAGATGCTCGGCCAGCGCCGGCTCCTGCTTCGTCAGATCCTTGAGAAGTGCTGCCGCTGCCTTGAGTTCCGTCTGGTTGAGCGGGCGGATCACGCCATCCGCCACATCGGACAATCTGCTCGTCCTGCCGTTCCCCATCAGCCTCTCCTCTCCCGGTCGAGATCTCCCACGAATCTCAAACCAAAGTAGGTTACGACCTCATTCCAGGAAAAACCATCGTTGCCGTAAGACCGGGATAATCGGGATGGTCGCGCGTATGCGAGAGCTTCAACTGCCCGCCATGCAGGGCCATGATCGCCTCGACCAGCGACAGGCCAAGGCCAGTGCCGGGTTTCGACCGGCTCTTGTCCAGGCGCACGAAGCGTTTCACCACCTCGCCGCGCTTGTCTTCCGGCACACCCGGCCCCTGGTCGGAGACTGCAATTTCGACGCCGGCTGCCCCGCGCGTGACGCGCACCCGGATCTCCGAGCCCGCCTCGCCCTGGCTGCCATATTTGATCGCGTTGTCGATGAGGTTGGAGATCGCCTGGCCCACCAGTTCGCGGTTTCCCCGCACCGAAAGACCCGGCGCGATCTCGCAGACCATGAGCTGGCCCGCCTCTTCCGCCACCGGCTCGTAAAGCTCGGCGCTGTCGGCGGCAATGGCCGAGATGTCGATGTCGGAGAGTTCGGCGGCAATCGAGCCTGCCTCGACTCGGGAGATCATCAGCAGCGCGTTGAAGGTACGGATCAGCTGGTCGGATTCGGCGATGATCGTCTCGAGCGCCGCCTTGCGGGCATTGGCATCATCCTCGTTCAGCGCATCGGCTGCCTTGTTGCGCAGGCGCGTCAGCGGCGTCTTCAGATCATGGGCGATGTTGTCGGAAACCTGTTTCAGCCCCTCGTTCAGCTGCTCGATACGCCCCAGCATGCCGTTCAACGAGGACGACAGGCGGTCGAATTCGTCGCCCGATCCTGACACGGGAAGGCGCTGCGACAGATCGCCGGCCATGATCTTCTGGCTTGCCGCCGAGACCCGGTCGATGCGCTTCAAGGCATTGCGCCCGATCGCAAACCAGATGACGACGGCGCCTACGCCCATGATCAGAAGCGCCACCATCAGCGCCTGGCGCACGAGCAGTCTCAACTTGCCCGGTTCGCCGAGGTCACGCCCGACCAACACGCGCAGGCCATTCTCGAGGATGAAGACATGCCCTGTCGCCAGATGGCGTTTGACGCCGCCGCTATCGGTATAGCGCTGGTAGCGGAAGGGGAAGTCCGTCCAGCCCTCTTCATCGAAAACGCCCGGCTGCAGCGAGGCGACATTGCCCGCGAGGATCTCGCCATTCGGCCCGGCGATCACATAGAGGTTGGCGCCCGGCTGGCGGGCACGACGCTCCATGGTACGCAAAAGCTGGTTGATGCCGCCGCGTTCGAAGGCGCCCTGGATCTCGGTGACTTCCTGGCGCAGCGCATCGCGGGTCTGGTTGTTGAGGATACGCTCGGCGAGCCCCGTCACGTAGAAGACGAGGAAAGCAGCGCAGAGGGCAAAGAGCAGGATGTAGAGGGCAGACAGCCGCACGGCCGTGGACTTGGCCAGCACCCCGAGACGGGACTTCAGCCGCATGTCAGCCTTCGTCCTTGATCATATAGCCTGCCCCGCGCACGGTCTTCAGAAGCGGGCGGTCGAAATCCTTCTCGATCTTGGAGCGCAGCCGCGAAACATGCACGTCGATGACATTGGTCTGCGGGTCGAAATGATAATCCCAGACGTTTTCGAGCAGCATGGTGCGGGTCACCACCTGGCCGGCATTCTTCATCAGATATTCCAGCAGGCGGAATTCACGCGGCTGCAGCAGGATCTCCTTGCCCGCCCGTTTCACCTCGTGGGAGAGACGGTCGAGCTCGAGATCGCCGACACGGTAGACCATGTCCTGTTCCGGCTTGCCCTTGCGACGGCCGAGCACCTCGACACGCGCCAAAAGCTCGGAAAAGGCATAGGGTTTCGGCAGGTAGTCGTCGCCGCCGGCGCGCAGGCCCGTGACGCGATCGTCGACCTGACCGAGTGCGGAAAGGATGAGGACGGGCGTGTCGATGCCGCGCTTGCGCAGCTCGCTGATGACCGAAAGGCCGTCGCGGCGCGGCAGCATGCGGTCGACCACCATCACGTCATAGCTGTTTTCGGTCCCCATGAAGAGGCCGCTTTCGCCGTCGCTCGCGTGATCGGCGACAATGCCGGCCTCGCGAAAGGCCTTGGTCATATAGGCTGCTGCTTCCAGGTCGTCTTCGATGACAAGTATCTTCATGTGCGCGACATTAGCGTCGCCGCCTGCCACCGTATAGCCGGTTTCGCCGGACTTCGGCTGTGCTTGCTCCGCGATCCCCATGCTTCGTCCTTTCCTACGACTTGGCAGGCAGTGCCCGCCGGAAACGACAAGGGGCGCCGCCGGTCCACGACCG